>CDYR01030206.1_pt1 | contig 210365 bp, 190 predicted proteins | sample 557691 | NCBI WGS metagenome assembly CDYR01 (sample SAMEA3182103, study PRJEB8094) | gut metagenome | biome: human; feature: gut; material: Stool; isolation source: human stools | place: Canada | collected 2013-02-19 | reverse complement strand
CTTTTTGCAGATAGTATAACAGGCAAATGTCCGAGAATTGTTACAAGGACAAATATATTTATCATTTTACAGCTTTTTTATGTGTACTGCAATTTTATAAAAGAAAGGACAGCAGTATCATCAAATTGCTGTCCTTGCGGTTTATTATAGCTGGTAGTGTATAAGCGTGGGTTCATCATATTTGGTGTGGTATCTTTAACTATGGGAAACTCCGCTTTCCCATTTGCTCACCGCCTGGCGGGAGACCTGCAACTGCTCGGCGAATTGCTCCTGTGTCAGTCCATTGCCGCGCCGTACCGCTGCCAGCCGATCACCAAATGCCATATGTGCCCTCCTTTGCTTTCGGTGCCGTCAGTATACGGGACACCGACGGAAAAGTCTATCACGTTTAGGTTGCATTTCCGTAAAATTGTCTACCGATGTGCCGCGCATGGTGCAACCTCAGGTTTACATTCTCTATTATAGCGTAAGTGGCCCCGAAAAGCCACCGGAAATTTAGGTTGCGCGCCCTGGTATTTTTCGGTATACTCTTTGGTAGTCAAGAAACCGAGGTGTATCCCATGATAACTTACGAGATCCCCTGCCTGCTGGGGTTGGAAAAGCTGGTGGCCGACGAGATCAAGCGCCTTGGCCTGGCCGACGTGCGTGCGGAAAACGGCCGTGTGCTCTGTCAGGGCAGCTGGGCGGACTGCGCCCGGCTGAATATCAATCTGCGCTGCGGCGCCCGGGTCATCGCCCTGCTGGGGCAGTTCCCGGCGCGGAGCTTCGAGGAGCTGTTTCAGGGCGTGCGCGCCATCCCCTGGGAGGAGTTTCTGCCCCGGGAGGCGGCCTTCCCGGTAAAGGGCTACTCCATCTCCTCCCAGCTGCACTCCGTGCCCGCCTGTCAAAGCATCATCAAAAAGGCCGTGGTGGAGCGCCTGAAGGCCCACTACGGCATGGATCAGTTTCCGGAGACGGGGACGAAATACCAGATACGCTTTTCCGTGTTCAAGGATCAGGTGTCCATCGGCCTGGATGCCAGCGGCGAAGGGCTGTACAAGCGGGGCTACCGCGCCGTAGGCGTGGAGGCGCCCCTGCGGGAGACGCTGGCGGCGGCACTGGTGACCCTCAGCCGCTACCGAGGCCGTGACCCCTTCTGCGACCCCTTCTGCGGCAGCGGCACCATCCCCATCGAGGCGGCACTGATCGCCAAAAACCGTGCGCCCGGTCTTGACCGGCGGTTCGACGCCCAGCACTGGGCGTTCCTGCCCGCCGAGGCGTGGATGGACGCGGCGGACGAGGCGCAGGACAGGGAGTTTCACGGGCAGTACGATATCTGGGGCGGCGACATCGACCCCCGCGCCGTGGCCATTGCCCGGGACAACGCCCGCAAGGCCGGCGTGGACGACTGCGTCCGCTTCCAGGTGGCCGACGCGGCCCAATTCCACCGGGACAGCACCTATGGCCAGCTGGTGACCAACCCGCCCTACGGCGAGCGTCTGCTGGAGAGACAGGAGGCCGAGGCGCTGTACCGCGCCTTCGGCAAGGTGTGGCGCACGCTGCCCGCAGGCTGGCGCACACTGGTGCTTTCGAGCCACACGGAGTTCGAGCGCTGCTTCGGCAAGCCGGCGGACAAAAAGCGCAAGCTGTACAACGGCATGATCAAGTGTGATGTGTTTATGTACGGCAATGTCTGACGGCCATCTTTTCCGCTGATGCTTTGTTGCGGCGGCTTGCCGTACACAAAGTACGCCTACGCTGCCGCGCCACGCCTCAGCGAAAAATCTGAGCCGTTAGGGGGGGCATCTTTTCCGCCCTGCCTTAATAAATCCCCGGCATATGACTTTATTTTCAATTTGTTCACTTTCTTTTGCAGAAACATGATACAATTACCCGTATGCTTTCGAAATAAATTCAACGAAATTCTAATATGTTGATGAGGAGGAGAGCCTCGATGAAGCATATTTTTATCATCAATCCCACGGCGGGCAAGACCGACAGCCGGCAGAAGATCTACGATATGGCGGAGTCGCTGCGGCAGAAGCACGGGCTGGACGTGCAGTGCATCCTGACGAAAAAGCAGGGCCACGCCACGGAGCTGGCGAAAAAGCTCTGCGAGACGGGCGAGGCACTGCGGTTCTACGCCTGCGGCGGCGATGGGACTGTCAACGAGGTGGCCAACGGCATTATCGGCTATGACAACGCCGCCATGACCGTGATCCCCGTGGGCACCGGCAACGATTTCCTAAAGAACTTCGGCGATGATATGGAGAAGTTCCGGGACGCCGAAAACCTGTGGGACGGCCCGCAGTTTCCTATGGACGCCATCGACGTCAACGGCCGCGTGGCGCTGACCATCGCCTGCTCCGGCATCGACGCGCGGGTGGCCCGGGACGTACATAAATACAGCGAGAGCCCGCTGCTGGACGGCAAGGGCAGCTATATCTACTCTCTGGCGGTGAATTTCCTGTTCAAGGGCATCGGCACCCACTGGACCATCACCCTGGACGATGTGACCACGGAGGGCGACTGGTCGCTGGTATCTGTGTGCAACGGCCGGTACTACGGCGGCGGCTTTATGCCTGTGGCCGAGGCCCGGATGGATGACGGCGTGCTGAACACCCTGGTGGTCAGAGAGGTCAACCGCCGCACGTTCCTGAAATTTGTGGGGCCGTACTCCAGGGGCGAGTACGCCAAGTTTCCGGAATACGCGCACTGCTCCTGTCCCAAGGTGGTACATATCCACTCGGAGAAGCCGGACATCGTCACCTGCCTGGACGGCGAGAGCGTGGTCAACAGCGATGTGACCATTAAGCTGCACGACAAAAAGCTGAACTTCTTCGGCCCGGAGGGCTGCTCCTGCAACCGGACGGCCCGCGGCTGAGGACAGCGCTTGAACATTTTGTGAATTTTTCAAAATTTCTCCGTTTCCCCCTTGCAAATCCCGCATAGTGTGGTATGATAATCAGCGTTAGCACTCAGGAGTTTTGAGTGCTAACGCTGAAACTGTTTTATCAAAAATAGAAATACAAGGAGGAACCAACTATGAAGCTGACACCGCTTGCTGACCGCGTGGTGCTGAAGATGACCGAGCCGGAGGAGACCACCAAGGGCGGCATTATCCTGACCGGCTCCGCCAAGGAGAAGCCCTCTGTGGCTGAGGTCATTTCCGTGGGCCCCGGCGGCACCGTGGACGGGAAGACCGTGGTCATGTCCGTGAAGGCCGGCGACAAGGTCATCACCGATAAGTATGCCGGCACCAAGGTGACGCTGGAGGACGTGGAATATATCATCGTCAAGCAGAGCGACATCCTGGCTATCGTGGAGTGATGTGCTTTGCCGTGTACACGCCGCGGCAAATGCTTTAAGTTTGCGTGTTCTCTTGTAAATCATTCTCAATTTTGGAGGCATTAGATATGGCAAAGATCATCAAGCGCGGCGACGAGGCCCGCAAGGCGCTGGAAGCCGGCGTCAACCAGCTGGCGGATACCGTAAAGGTCACCCTGGGCCCCAAGGGCCGCAACGTGGTGTTGGATAAGAAGTTCGGCACACCCCTCATCACCAACGATGGTGTTTCCATCGCCAAGGAGATCGAACTGGACGATCCGTTCGAGAACATGGGCGCGCAGCTGGTGCGCGAGGTATCCACCAAGACCAACGATGTGGCCGGCGACGGCACGACGACCGCTACGCTGCTGGCACAGGCCATGATCCGCGAGGGCCTGCGTAACCTGGCCGCCGGCGCCAACCCCATCGTGATGAAGAAGGGCATGGCCAAGGCCGTGGAGGCCGCTGTGGGCGCCATCAAGGAGCAGAGCCAGAAGGTCAATGGCACCGCTGACATCGCCCGCGTGGGCACCGTGTCCTCCGGCGACGAGACCATCGGCAAGCTGATCGCCGAGGCTATGGAGAAGGTCAGCGCCGACGGCGTGATCACCATCGAGGAGTCCAAGACCGCCGAGACGTACAGCGAGGTCGTGGAGGGCATGATGTTCGACCGCGGCTACATCACCCCCTATATGGCCACCGATATGGAGAAGATGGAGGCCGTCGTGGACGATCCCTACATCCTCATCACCGATAAGAAGATCTCCGTGATCTCCGACATCCTGCCCCTGCTGGAGCAGATGCTGCAGAGCGGCAAGAAGCTGTTTATCATCGCCGAGGACGTGGAGGGTGAGGCCCTGTCCACCCTGCTGGTGAACCGGCTGAAGGGCGTGCTGAACGTGGTGTGCGTCAAGGCCCCCGGCTTCGGCGACCGCCGCAAGGAGATGCTGCAGGATATCGCCATCCTGACCGGCGGCCAGGTCATCAGCGAGGAGCTGGGCCTGACGCTGAAGGATGCCACCATTGATATGCTGGGCCGTGCCCGCCAGATCAAGGTGACCAAGGAGAACACCATCATCGTGGACGGTATGGGCGACCAGCAGGCCATCAAGGACCGTGTGGCCCAGATTCGCGCGCAGATCGGTGTGACCACCAGCGAGTACGACAAGGAGAAGCTGCAGGAGCGCCTGGCCAAGCTGGCCGGCGGCGTGGCGGTCATCAAGGTCGGCGCGGCCACCGAGACCGAGATGAAGGAGAAGAAGCTGCGTATCGAGGACGCCCTGAACGCCACCAAGGCCGCTGTGGAAGAGGGTATCGTGGCCGGCGGCGGCACCATCTATGTGAACGTGATCCCCGCTGTTACCGCGCTGCTGAACAGCACCGAGGGCGACGAGCGCGTGGGCGTACAGCTGGTAGCCAAGGCCCTGGAGGCCCCCATCCGCCAGATCGCGGCCAATGCCGGCATCGACGGCTCCGTGGTACTGGAGAAGGTGCGCTCCGCCGGTAAGAACGGCTACGGCTTCGACGCCTATAAGGAGGAGTACTGCGATATGATCGCCAGCGGCATCGTGGATCCCGCCAAGGTCACCCGCAGCGCCCTGGAGAATGCCGCCAGTGTGTCCGGCATGGTGCTGACCACCGAATCCCTGGTGGCCGACAAGCCCCAGCCCCCCGCACCGGCAGCCCCCGCACCCGACATGGGCGGCATGGGGATGTATTAATAAATTGACGCACGGGGGACACGGCGCCAGCCGCGTCCCCCGTATTTTCTCCCGGTTTTGCAAAAAAGCTGTTGACAAAGGGAGCTGAAATATGGTATAGTAACTCGTGCCTGTCGAGGATGACATGGCGGCGTAGCTCAGTTGGCTAGAGCATGCGGTTCATACCCGCAGTGTCACCGGTTCAAATCCAGTCGCCGCTACCACACCGGAGAGATGCGTCAGCATCTCTCCGGTATACCCCTCGAAAGACGGCCCGTTGGTCAAGAGGTTAAGACACGGCCCTTTCACGGCTGTAACATGGGTTCGATTCCCGTACGGGTCACCATGTCGGCACCCCGAGGGTCGCCGACAATTCGGAGGCTTAGCTCAGCTGGTTAGAGCGCCTGCTTCACACGCAGGAGGTCACTGGTTCGAGTCCAGCAGTCTCCACCAAGAGAAAACCTTGGAAACCTTGTGTTTCCAAGGTTTTCTCGTTTTTGATGAATTTTTCTGTGTCTGCGAGTGATGGACGCTTTGCCGCCTTATGTTTTCAAATATTGCCTTGTTTTAGGTCTCTAGCTGTATTAAGCTGTACGGCTTTTGCGCCCTGAGAACCTTACAAATACTTGAGATTTACGGTCATGTCCTCCGATAACATCGGGTCGATCTGCTGTAGCTGCGCCCTGACGGCTTCTGCGCTGCGCTTGGGTGTGTAAGTGCCGTCCATCAACTGCTGCGAGGCAGTATCCACAGCGGCGGCGACGCCGGCGAATACCTCCGGCACCACATGGGTATAGATGCCCAGCGTGGTGGACACGTCCCGATGACCCAGCAGCTTCTGGACGATCTTGGGGTTGATTTCCTGCTCCAAAAGCATGGAAGCGTAGGTGTGGCGATACCGATGGAGATTCAAGCCCTCGTCGGAAAAGCCGTTGCGAGCCAGGAAGTGACGATAGCTGGCGCGGAAGCCGCTGTATGTCCGCATGGACATGGTGCGTGTGCTGATGAAAACAAAGCCCTCCGGTGTCAGCACCTCCAACCCTTTTGGCAGAGTCGCCACATAGCGCATCCATTCCCGCAGTCGTGTCAGCACCAGCTCTGGAGCCTGAATAATTCGATGGGAAGTGCGGGTCTTGGTAGAGCCCAGCGCATCGGTCATATCTACTGTTTTCCCGTTTTCGTCGAAGGTCAGCTCCCGTGTCACAGACTGCGCGATGGTGATGGTGTGGGCCGCAAAGTCGATATGCTTCCATTGGAGCGCCAGCAACTCGCCGATGCGCATGCCGGTGAACAGCAGCGTGGTGATAATGGGGCACATGATGGGGTCTTTCTGCGCCGCGGCCAGCACCGCTTCTCGTTGAGCGATGGGAATAACTTTTTCCTCTGATTCCGGGCGCTGCGGCTGCCGGGGCAGCTTTGTGCTGCGGGCGGGATTGATCGGAGCCAGAGACATCTCCACGGCGTAGTCGTACAGCTGGATCAGGATACTGCGCACCAGTGAAATGGTGCGGCGGGAGAGCTGCTTTTCCGCTTGCAGGTAATAGAGGAACGTCTGGATGCGGGAGGCTGTCAGCGCCGCCACGGGGATGTCTCCTAATGCGGGAACGATATGTAACCGCTCGCAGGAATAATACAGCTCCATGGTACGGCTGCAGACCTCGTAGGTTTTGAACGTGGTCAGCCAGCGATGCAGAAAGTCCTTCAACAGCAATTCAGATGCCAGTGAAGGGGCGGCCTTGGATGTTTCGGAAACCAGCGTCAGGGCGATCCAGTGCGCCGCCTCCTCGCGGGTGTTGGCGTAGGTGTATTTGCGGATGGTCTTGCCGGTATCGGGGTGATAGCCTACCGTCACCTGACCGACCCATTTGCCGTCCTTGCGGCGATAGACGCTGCCTTCGTTCTTTCCGCGACGTGTGGTTTTGGGTTTGCTTGGTTTACGCGGCATGAATGATTCCCTCCTTTTGCCGCGCAGGGAAGATCACAATATTATTATACGACAGCAGGAGGTCATCCCGCAAATTTTTTCTTTGCGGCATTGTCATTTAAATTATCCTCCCATCCAAAAACTCCAGCAAGGCATCTCTCGGAATACGAATTTGCCTACCGATACGGACGCTTCGTATCTGTCCGCTGCGGATCAGTTCGTAGGCGGTGTTGCGCCCGATGCCGAGGAGGGGCATCAAGTCCTCCACCCGCAGTGTCATGGGAAGGTCATGCAGGTCGCGGTACTTATTCTCCACGGGCAGTCCCTCCCTTCACGGACGCCAGATAAATATCCGTCACGTCGGGCCGCTCGTGTCCCAACAGGCGTGACACGGTAAAATGGGCGTCCAACGGCGTCATGCCGCCATCGACGAGAGATGTATACTTTTCAGCGGCGTAGGTATGCCGCAGTCCATGAAAGGTAATGCGCCTGTCCGGTGCGGTGGGGTCGCAGATGGCGTCACGGTGGCGGAGGATAAACTGCTGCATAGCATTGATGGCCCGGTCGGTGGGAACGCCGTCCGGCACCAGCAGCTTGTGGCCGCGCTCCGTTTTCTCCAGCAGCCGTTGCAGCATCATCGTGATACGGTCGTCCTCAATAGGGACGATCCGGGTTTTGCCGCCCTTGCCCTTCACGGTGAGGGCGTTTTCACGCAGCGCACGCTCCGCCGCGGCGGTGTCCATACGGACGCATTCGTGGATACGCAGACCGGCGTAGCGAGCCAGATACAGGGCGAGGATGTAGTCCTCCCGCTCCTCCGCCATGGCGCGGCCGATCAGCTTGCCGAACTCCGAGTTCGTCCATGTGCGATCCTGCTGCCCAAAGCGGCGGCGTTCCAAGGCGACGCCCAGTTCTTCGTTATCCGGCAGCGTATAACGAGGATGGGACATCTTATCGTGGAAAAAGCGGATGGCGGAGAGGTCGGTCTTGATGGTGCTGGCCGACTTGCCCTGCTCCTGCAAATAGAGGACATAGCTCACCAGATGCTTGCCGCTGACGTTCTCCAGCTTTTGCAGGTGGTAGTGGGCGGCGAGGTAGGCACAGAAACGCTTGACCGCCTCGTAGTAGCGGTCTTTCGTGCGGAAGCTGCCCTGTCGGTTGTGGCGAGCCAGCTTGTCCAACTGGGTAACGAGGGTGTGGTAAATGCCTTTTGTGGTCATATAAAGAAATCTCCTTGTAATCGTAGTTATGTTCAGATGGACGTACTTCACCCGTTGGCAAGGAGAGCCGTTTCCGGCGTATCTCCGCAGAAATGATAGACTGCCGCAGGCGGAAAGCCTTGGTATTGCGTGTTTTCCGCGGCTTACCTGTATGTCTGTCTCTCTTTACTTGCGCCAGGTCAGTACGCTGCCACATGGGGCAAATGTGCTCTGCTCCAATGGAGCGGTGGCGGACACCAGGCCGCTGAACTCGGCTGCGGAAGGCTCCGCCGGTATCCTGTGATCCGCCCGGCGACGGATCGAGGAATACGCGATACCCCGTATGACCGGCGCCGCACTCTGACTGCGGCATACAGGGGCGGGAGCTTGCCTCTCTCTTGACGATTTTCCTGCCGTATCGTCCTGACGGCTTTTACAAAGCTCCTTTTTCCTGATCTGCGCCGAATTGATTTCGGCGCGTTTTTCTTTTCCTGCGGTATCGCGGCGATGGCAAGTGCCGCGACAAAAACGGTAAGCAAAAACGCAGGAAGAATCTTCCCGCCGTTTCGGCTTCATACGATCCTTCCTGCGTTTGCAGTATTGTTCAATTTTCACTGTCGCCCACCGTCAGGAGGGCATAGTTCGACATACTTCAAGTTCTTAGTCAGAGCGAAAAGCTGCTGATAGCTTTCCACCCGTGCCTGCTCTGCTCCGACCTAAATGCGCGATGCCTTAAGTACACGTTCAGTGTAGTACGGCGGCAAAGCGGCGTACAGGTGGAAACTGCCGCGAGAGAATTTCTCGCAGTATAGTCATTGAAATATAAGGGCGCAATGGCTCTAATCTCAAACGGGAGCATAATGCTCCTCAAGTACAAACTTAACAACGTGTGCGATGCAGATAATAGACCTACAAATGGTGCACAAACAACTGAATGATTCTTATATACCACAATATATTGTGTTTGTCAATATTAAAGTGTTGATATATTGTACTTTCCCGGTCGTTGAAAAAAGCTAATACGCATTATCTCCGTATTAAATGCGTATTACAGGCGCATCACGAAAATAATGCGTATTGCGTGCGTATTGGATAATTTGAACTGTAAACATGCCCTGATTACTCAGAAGGAAGGACGGTGACTAATTGCCTCGGTCGTCCTGAATAATCACTATATATTTTGTCAATTTGCTTGAGCTGGGGCAATAATCGCAGCAGAAAGCTTTTAGCTTCCTTAATAGACTAACTCCCTGTGCAGAGAGGTCAAACACTCTTAGCGCAGGGAGTTTTTGCGTCAGGGCGGTTTTATTGAATCAGCCCATACTTTTTGAAAAATACTAAATCGTCGTCAATCAGCATATTAACCATCTACACAGAGCGGTCACGGTATCCTTTGCAATGACGGATTCGTACAGTGCCGTATTTCTTATTCCTTAGCCAGCTTGACGTAGCCTTCATAACGCTCCTTGGCATCATTGGCGGCCTTGTGATACAGGGCGTCCGCCTTCTCGGGGAAGGACAGCTTCAGGGATGCGTAACGGTTCTCTCCCATGAGGAACTGCTGGAAGTCGCCGGTGGGTGCCTTGGAATCCAGCTGGAAGGGGTTCTTGCCCTGCTCCTTCAGGCGGGGATCATAGCGGTACAGGTGCCAGTAGCCGCACTCCACAGCCTTCTTCTCCTCGATCTGGCTCAGACCCATGCTGGCCTTCATGCCGTGCTCGATGCAGGGGCAGTAGCAGATGACGATGGAGGGGCCGTCGTAGGCTTCCGCCTCGCGGATAGCCTTCAGGGTCTGGGCGGGATCGGCACCCATGGCCACCTGTGCCACATACACATAGCCATAGCTCATGGCCATCAGACCCAGATCCTTCTTCTTGGTTACTTTGCCGCCGGCGGAGAACTTGGCGATAGCCGCGGCAGCGGTAGCCTTGGAGGACTGGCCGCCAGTGTTGGAGTACACCTCGGTATCCAGCACCAGGACGTTAATGTTCTTGCCGGAGGCCAGCACGTGATCCAGACCGCCGTAGCCGATATCATAGGCCCAGCCGTCGCCACCGAAGGCCCAGACGGACTTCTTGGTGAGAAATTCCTTGTTGTTGCGGATGAACTCGGCCTCGTCACTCTTGTCGCCGGTCACGGCTGCCAGCAGCGCGTCGGCTGCCATGCGGGACTCGGCGGCGCTTTCGGCCTTGTCGATGTAATTCTTGCACACATCGGCGGCCACACCCTTGTCGGCCAGCGTCTGAGCGGCGGCTTTCAGCTGGCGCTTGATGGCGTCCTGACCCAGCAGATAGCCGTAGGCGTACTCGGCGTTATCCTCGAACAGGCTCATCGCCCAGGCGGGGCCGCAGCCGTTGCAGTCGGTGCAGTAGGGGGAGCTGGGAGTGGAGCCGCCGTAAGCGGAGGAGCAGCCGGAGGCGTTGGTGATGTACATGTGGTCGCCAAACAGCTGGGTAACCAGCTTGATATAGGGCGTCTCGCCGCAGCCGGCGCAGGCGCCGGAGAACTCGAAGTAGGGCTTGGCGAACTGGGATGCCTTGACGGTCTTATCGCTGACGGCGTCCTTCTTCACGGTGACGGTCTCCACGGCGTATTCCCAATTCTCCGCCTGATTCAGCTGGCTCTCCAGCGGCTGCATGGTCAGCGCCTTCTCCTTGGCGGGGCAGACATTGACGCAGCTGCCGCAGCCGGTGCAGTCATAGGGAGAGACCTGCATGCGATACTGGTATTTGCCCAACTCCGCGCCGTTGGCTTTCTTCGTCTCGAAGCCGGCAGGAGCGTGCTGCTGCTCGTTTTCGTCCAGCAGCACGGGACGGATGGCGGCATGGGGGCAGACGAGCGCACACTGGTTGCACTGGATGCACTTGGTCATATCCCACTGGGGAACGTCCACAGCCGCACCGCGCTTTTCATACTTGGTGGAGCCCGCGTGCCAGGTGCCGTCCTCCAGACCGTATTTCTTCATAATGGACACCGGCAGGCTGTCGCCCTCCTGGCGGTTCATCACGTCCACCACCTCGCGGATGAAGTCCGGTGCCTTCCGCTCCACGGGCGCATCCTTAGCATCAGCCCACGCGGCGGGGATAGCCACCTCCACCAGCTCGTTGATGCCGTGCTCGATGGAGGCGTTGTTCATGTCCACCACGGCTTGCCCCTTCTTCTTATAATAGGTCTTATAGATGGCTTCCTTCATCTCCGCCACCGCCTGCTCCAGAGGGATCACATTGGCCAGCTTGAAGAAGGCGGCCTGCAGAATGGTGTTGGTGCGGCTGCCCAGACCCAGCTCACGGGCAATCCTGATGGCGTCGATGGTGTAGAACCTGGCTTTCTTCTCCGCCAGGGCGCGCTTCATGGCGGCGGGCAGGTTCTTCTCCAGACCCTCGGCATCCCACGCGCAGTTCAGCAGGAACACGCCGCCCTCCTTTAGATTCTTCACCATGTCGTACTTATGGACATAGGAGGGGTTGTGGCAGGCCACGAAATCGGCGGACTGGATCAAATATGGGGAACGGATGGGGGTCTTGCCGAAGCGCAGGTGGCTTTGGGTCAGGCCGCCGGACTTCTTGGAGTCGTAGACGAAGTACGCCTGACAGTACAGGTCGGTGGCGTGGCCGATGATCTTGATGGAGTTCTTGTTGGCGCCCACGGTGCCGTCGGAGCCCATGCCCCAGAACTCGGCGCTGGTCTGACCGGCGGGAGAGGTGTCGATCTCGCAGGTCACATCCAGAGAGGTGTGGGTGACGTCGTCCACGATGCCTACGGTGAAATTATTCTTGGGTTTATCCTGCTTCAGGTTATCCAGCACAGCGATGATCTGGCCGGGGGTGGTGTCCTTACTGGACAGGCCGTAGCGGCCGCCCACGATGACCATATCGCTGTCCAACTCCTTGTACACAGAGCAGATATCCTGATACAGCGGCTCGCCCATGGCACCCGGCTCCTTGGTGCGATCCAGCACCGCCAGCTTGCGGCAGGTCTTCGGAATGGCGACAAGGAACTTGTCGGCGGCGAAGGGGCGGTACAGATGGACATTCAGCAGGCCCACTTTTTCGCCCCTGGCGGTCAGGTGGTCGATGGCCTCCTTGGCGGTCTCGGCGGCGCTGCCCATGAGTACGATGACTCGCTCTGCATCCGGTGCACCGTAGTAGTTGAACAGCTTGTACTCCCGTCCCGTCAGCTTGCTGATCTCTGCCATGTAGTGCTCCACCGCCTCGGGGATGGACGACACCTTCTCGTTGCACGCCTCGCGGCACTGGAAGAAGATGTCGGGGTTCACGGTGGTGCCGCGGGTGGCGGGATGCTCCGGGTTCAGGGAGCTGCGGCGGAAAGCACGCAGGGCGTCCATATCCACCAGCGGGCGCAGCTCCTCATAATCCAGCGCCTCGATCTTCTGAATTTCGTGGCTGGGGCGGAAGCCGTCAAAGAAATGCAAAAACGGCATCCGACAGTGGATGGCGCTCAGATGTGCCACCGCGCCCAGATCCATGACCTCCTGCGGGGAGGAGGACGCCAGCATGGCGAAGCCGGTGCTGCGCACGCCCATCACGTCGCTGTGGTCGCCGAAGATGGACAGGGCGTGGGCGGACAGAGTTCGGGCGGAGACGTGGAACACGCCCGGCAGCATCTCACCGGCGATCTTATACATATTGGGGATCATCAGCAGCAGGCCCTGCGACGCGGTGTAGGTGGTGGTCAGTGCGCCGGACTGCAGGGAGCCATGCACCGTACCGGCGGCACCGCCCTCGGACTGCATCTCCACCACCTGTACCGGCTGGCCAAACAGGTTCTTCTTGCCGTTGGCGGCCCACTCGTCCACGTGCTCCGCCATGGGGCTGGAGGGCGTGATGGGGAAAATACCCGCCACTTCCGTAAATGCGTAGGATACATACGCGGCGGCTTCGTTGCCGTCCATGATGACTGCTTTCTTCTTGTCCATAATGTACTCTCCTTCATTATGTGATCCTTGCGGCACAGCTCCGCCTATGGTTTTAATTTTATTATAGCGGACTTTTCCGTCGCCGGCTAATCACGATGTTCAAACAGCTGCTTCACGTTTTCTTATATCACGCTGTGTGATGGGAGTTGGCGTTCGGCAAGTTTCCTGTAAGTAGCAATTTGTATCTGTTTTCCACAATTGGTGAGATGCCCCCTTGTATATATTGCCATGCCTACCGACCGCTACAATAGGACTATCAAAAATCGCGAACCTCGTCTTCACGGTTACTGATGACCAAAAACGGAAAAACTGTGGCATAATCTCTGCATGGTGATGTCTGCAGGGTGTTCCACCGCTTTAGGAATGATAGGAAATTGACAGGAAGGCAAAAAATCTGTTACTATTACCGGAGAAGTAATTCATGCAGAAAGAAGGGTTTCCTGTGACATCCAAATACGCCGTTTTCCTGAAGGTTGCCGAGCTTGGCAGTATGTCCAAGGCCGCCATGCACTGCAACTATTCCCAGTCCGCCGTAAGCCAGATTATCAGTTCTCTGGAGGACGAACTTCAGATGACGCTGCTCAACCGCAGCCAGTCCGGGGTGACACTGACTTCCGACGGCGAGCAGATGCTCCCCTATATTCGCCACCTGCGTGACGCGGCGGAGGCTGTGGCCGAGCAAGCCGCCAGACTGCACGGCCTTGAAATAGGCCATATCCGCATCGGTACCTTTTCCAGCGTGTCCTGCCATGTATTGGTACCTGTGCTGAAGGAATTCAAGACGGACTATCCCAATATCAGCATTGAGATCCGCGAGGGCGATGATGCCAGCGTCACCGAGATGCTGCTGCACGACGATGTCGACTTTGGATTTATGGACGCGCCGGTTCCTATGGGATTTGATTCCTTTCTGGTGCGGCGTGACCCGTTTGTGGCGGTAGTGCCGGAGGACAGCCCTTATGCCGAGGCAGAGGCGATACCTCTGTCTGTTTACAGCTCTGAGCCGACTGCCCTCTTTGACGAGGGTAGTCAAAAGGAGGCTATGGGCGTATTTCGGAGAAATAAAATTTCGCCACGTGTGGAATACACCAGCCGCGATGATAACCTCATCCTCTCGTTGATAGAAAACAATCTGTGTATCGGATATATGGGGAAGCTGATCCTCACAAAGAATTCCTACCGCGTGACCAGCCGTCCCACAGTGCCGCAGTATTACAGGGAGATCATGCTCGTGGTGCGCAGCATCGAGAATGCGTCGCCGGCCGCCGTACACTTCATTGAGTTTTTCAAAAAACACCTTGCGCAAGCAGCTCCACAATAACAGAACCTGGCACACAGGCTCTGTCCGATATACAAAAAAGGTCAACGCCTGATGCCAGTTCCTTGATCGCAAAGGGGTCACTTTGCGCCGCCGCGCACTCTGATCCTGAATGCGAACCAAGCGCGGAAACGACAGTGGAGCAATAGAAGGATACAATAGACACTTCCTTGTGCCATTGTGCCGAAAGCGCAAAAAGGAGGGGGCAAGCGTTGGAGCCCAACGCTTGCCCCCTCCTTTTCCTGTTGTGGGCGAAAAGGGATGCATCACGCATGCCAGCCCATCAATTCACTGATTTTTTCAGCGGTACTTATAAGTTTGGGTGAAAATTTCTCAATCTTATCGGGTGTCATTCTGGCGACAGTGCCGGAAATGCTCATCGCACCTACCGGTGTTCCGTTCCAATTATAGATAGGGGCAGCAATGCACCGAACCCCCAAATCATGCTCCTCGTCGTCGATGGCATAGCCCCTCTCACGGACGCAGGATAGGTCCTCCTGCAGGGCCTCCCATGTGGTGATGGTCTTGGGGGTGAACGGAATGACCTGTGTGCCGTCCCAGATGGCGCGCACCTCCTTTTCCGGCAGGTAGGCCATGATGCTCTTGCCCACGCCGGTACAGTACATGGGATTGTGCAGTCCGACAGATGATGTGATGCTGATGGGGCGAAGAAGCGGCTCAAATTTGTGGAGATAAACGACCTCGTTTCCGTCGCGCTCCACCAGATGCACAATCTCCTTGACATCGTTGGACAGCTTTTCCAGCAAAGGCTTAGAGGCCGAAAAAAGATTCAATACGGTCGAGACGCGACGGGATATTTCATATAGCCGAAGCGTTAAACGATATTTCCCATTTTCTGCGTCTTTTCTTACATAGCCTCTGTTTGCAAGCGAAGCCAAAAGCCGGTGTGCAGTGCTCGTATGCAAAGAGGTGGCTGCCGCCAAATCTGACAGCGCAAGCCCCTGCGGTGTGGCTGAGAGCACTTCTAAAATATCGAATACACGATCAATGGATTGAACAGATCCGTTGCTATCCTTCATGGCAATTCCTTTCCGTATTGTGAAAATATAACCATATAATAGCTTACTTTTAGTCATTTTGCAATACATAACAATAGTTTTTTTGTCAAAATAAGGGATTGACATTTCTCAAGTATGAGGTGATAATATACTTAAAATTTCATATTGCGGTAATATATTTCGTATTATGGAATCTAAGCAAGGCGTGGACATGCTTTTATCCGAGAAACAGAAAGAGGTGACGCCCGAAAGACACAGCCCCCCTTCCCCACAATACTATTACGAGAAAAGGAGAAAAAGCAATGGAACTTGAAATGAAGACTGAAGGAAAGAAATTGGAATTCTACACGGGTCGATGGGTATCGTTCCTGCCGTTCATCATTTTCTTGGGCATGATCATCGTGTCCGTGGTGTTGGATGCTGTGTCGGAGCGCTCCATGTGGATCTGCTGCATCGTTGGTCTGATGATTGCCTTCTTCCTGGCTAAGGATAAGATTCGCTATGGCGATGCCATCGCGGAGGGCATTGCCCAGAAGTTGACCTCCGTTCCCGTGCTGTGCTGGATCTTTGCCGGTATTTTTACCACCACGCTGCGTGCCGCCGGTCTGGTACAAGGCATTGTGTGGGTCGCCTATAACGTGGGTGCTCACGGTATGCTGTTCGTTCTGGTCGCGTTCATCTCCTGCGCCGCGTTCGCCACGGCCGCCGGTACCGGCTTGGGCACTACCATCGCCGGTATCTCCATCCTGTATCCCGCCGGCTGCTTGCTGGGTGCCAATCCCTTGGTTCTGGCCGGTGCCATCATCGGCGGCGGTGCCTTCGGTGATAATCTGGCCCCCGTTTCCGACACAACCATCTGCTCTGCACTGACCCAGGGTGCCGACATCACCGGCGTTGTGAAGTCCCGCCTGCGCTACTCCGCTGTGGCCGCTGCCATCACCATCCTGTTCATTCTGTTCTTCGGCGGCGGCGGCAGCGTCACCGGTGAGGCTCTGCCTCACGATTTGATTGCTGAGTACATGAACCCCAAGGGCCTACTGATGCTGATCCCCGCTATCCTGACCATTTACCTTGCCATCAAGAAGGGCGACGTGATTTACGCCTGCATCGCCGGTACTGCCGCTGTCATCGTCGTGGCGTTGCCGACCGGTTTGCTAACCCTGTCTGACATCATCTGTCTGAGTGATGGCGGCGTTTCCGGTACCCTGGTGGATGGCATCGGCGGCATGGCCGACATCGTGATCCTGTGCCTGCTGGTCATGGGCATGGTAGGCGTCATGAAGGCCGGCGAGGGCGACAAGCTCCTCATCGACATTGCCACCAAGGTCATCCGCGGCGTCTGCGGCGCGGAGCTGTCCATCGTCATCCTGTCCGCCATCCTGGCCGGTATGACCGGCATCAACACCCCCGCCATCCTAGCCATCGGTGTTCCCTATGCCAAGCCCATGGGCGAGAGATTCCACATCCACCCCTATCGCCGTGCCAATCTGCTGGATGCCTCCTCCTGCTCTCTGGCATACACTCTGCCCTGGACCTCCATCGCGCTGGCAACCGCCACCTACTCCGCTCAGGGCAACGCCCTGTTCGGCGACGTGGTACCCGCCATCGGCGCGGAAGAGATCTTCTTCTATCCCGTTTACGCCTGGGCACTACTGGCCATTATGCTGTTCGCCTCCATCACCGGCTGGGGTCGCCGTTTTGCCGGCCCCAACGGCGAGGAGCTGAAGAAGCTGCCTGAGGAGACCGCCGCCAAGTAAGCGACACCCAAAAGCTGCTGCCATATCACGATGGTATCCCGGTCATTGACCGGGATACCATCACAGCGACAGAAAAAGGAGAAACGATATGAACCGTACAAGAGCCGCGTGGATCGATGTTGAACTGGAGAATATCGTCCACAATGTAAAAGCTGTTCAGGCCCTGGCTCAGAAGGACGCGGGACGCCCCGTCATGGCGATGCCGGTGATCAAGGGAAACGCCTACGGCCACGGCATTTTCGAGGTGGCCCGCATTCTGGGCGAGTCCGGTGTAGAGTGGATGGCGGTGGCCACCTATTCCGAGGCCCGGCTGGCCCGGCTGGCGGCTCCCCAGGCCAAGGTGCTGATTCTTGGCTATACGCCTCTGGATATGATGGGGGAGATCGTCCGTTACGGCATCCGCCCCTGCGTATATACCTACGAACAGGCCCTGACTCTCTCCCAGCAGGCCCAGGCCCAGGGCAAGACCGCCTACATCCACATCAAGGTGGACACCGGCATGCACCGCCTGGGCTTTAACGTCAGTGAGCAGAGCGCAGACACGGTGGCTGCCATCTGTGATCTGCCTAACGTGTGCGTAGAGGGACTGTTTACCCACTTCGCCACCTCCGCCATGCGGGAAAAGGAGTATGTCCACTACCAGTACCGCGGCTTTGCCGCCTTCAAGGAGATGCTGGCGGCGCGGGGCGTGGATATTCCCGTGAAGCATCTGTCCAACTGCGGCATCATCCTGGACTCTCCGGAGTATCACCAGGACATGATCCGCTTCGGCAGCATGGTTTTCGGCTCCTACTCCTCCAACGAGGTCTGCAAGGCCCGTGTACAGCTGAAGGACGCCTTTGCTCTCCGGGCGGAGGTAGCCTGCGTCAAGGAACTGGCTCCCGGCGAGGGGGTGGGCTACGACCTGGCCTTTATCGCCCAGCGCCCCACCCGCATTGCGGTGCTGCCCCTGGGCTACGCCGATATGATCTGTCTGCGGCGGCTGAAGAACAAGGGCTATGTGCTGCTCCACGGCAAGCGCGCTCCCATGGTGGGCTGCGTGTGCATGGATCAGCTGATGATCGACGTGACGGAGATCGAGAACGTCGCCATGGGCGACGTGGCCACGCTGATTGGCCGGGACGGCGACGAGGTCCTCACGCTCCAAGAGGTGGCCGACCGTGTGGGAACGGACGGCTATGAGGTACTGCTGTCCAACACCCAGCGTCTGCCCATCCGATACTGGAAGGGCGGCGAGATGATCGGCGCGCTGGATATCCATCAAACCCTGCTGTCTTATTACGAAAGGATCTATAACTTATGAGCAGAGAATTTTCCAAAGCGGCGCGGAATTACCCGCCCTCCGGCATCCGTAAGATGTTCGATCTGGCGGCTCAGTATCCCAACGCCATCAAGCTGACGGTAGGTGAGCCCAACTTTGATACTCCCGACTATATCAAGGAGGCCGCCAAGAAGGCCATGGACGCCGGCGAGACACACTATACGCCAAACGCAGGTATGCCTGTGCTGCGGCAGGCGGTGGCGGAGAAGTATCAGAAGAGCCACTGGGACGGCTACACCGCCGACCATGTGATGGTCACTGTGGGCGCTATGGAAGGCCTGATGCTGACCATGATGCTACTGCTGGATCCCGGCGATGAGATCCTGGTGCCCGACCCCTGCTTCCCCAACTACTACGGTCAGGCATCCCTGACCGGCGCGTGCGCCAAGCCGGTGCCCACCTATGAGGACAACGACTACCGCATGATGGCGGCGGATATCGAGAAGTGCATCACGCCCCACACCAAGGCGCTGCTGCTGAACTCCCCCTGCAACCCCACCGGCGCGGTGCTGACCAAGGCGGACATCCTGGCCATCGCCGAAGTGGTGAAGAAGCACGACCTGTGGGTGCTGTCCGACGAGCCCTATGACAGCATCGTCTACGATGGCGCGGAGCCCTTCAGCATCGCTCAGGTGCCGGAGGTCCGTGACCGTGTGTTCGTGCTGAATAGCTTCTCCAAGTCCTATGCCATGACCGGCTGGCGTGTGGGCTATGTCATCGCTCCCGACCCCGCCTGCGTCAAGAAGATGGCACAGATGAACGAGGCCATCGCCTCCTGCGTGTCCAGCTTCTCCCAGGTGGCCGCCGCCGAGGCGCTGAAGAGCGACGCGTGCGTCAAGCAGATGGTGGCGGACTACACCCGCCGCCGGGATATCCTCATCGACGGCATCAACGCCATTCCCGGCTTCAGCTGCAAGAAGTCCGCTGGCAGCTTCTATGCCTTCGCCAACATCAAGGCCTTCGGCAAGTCCGCCCAGGAGTTCGCCGAGGAGCTGCTGGTCAACGCCGGTGTGGTCACCGTGCCCGGCTCCGCCTTCGGCGCCTGCGGCGAGGGATATCTGCGTCTTGTGTTCGCCAACTCCGACGAGAACCTGAAGGAAGCCGTCCGCCGCATTGACGCCTATGTTCGCAAGACGTATCCCGATATGAAGTAACAAGACCACTGTTCCATGAAAAACGGCCACAGGACAGAACCATTGACACAGTCGCCGCTTTTCTTTATGTATCAAAACGATTTACTTAGGAGGAATTATTATGGAAAGAAACGTTACTATGCCGACATTGGAAAGCGTTAAGAACTTCAAGGCTGCCATGGCATCGGAGCAGGGTGCTTTCGGCCCCTTTATGATTACCTCCGACCCCGCCTTTGTGGAGGCTGCCGGTTACGCCGGATATGATTTTGTGTTGCTGGATATGGAACATGGCCCCGGCACCTTTGAGAACCTGCAAAACCTGATTCGCGCCGCCAACGTGGCGGGCGTCTGCCCCGTGGTGCGCGTTCCCCGGGGAACGGACATCTGGATCGACCAAGCTCTGGACGTGGGTGCCGGTGCAGTTATGATCCCCCAGATCGACACCGCAGAGCAGGCGAGGATCGCCGTCTCCGCGGCAAAGTTCTCTCCCCGCGGCACCCGTGGCACCTGCCGCTTTGTCCGTTCCGCCGCCTATGGCGGCGTTCCCGGCGCGGACTACTTCGCAAAGGCGCAGGACACCGTGGTGATCCTTCAGGCCGAGGGTCAAAAGGCCATCGACAATCTGGATGACATTCTCAGTGTCGAAGGCGTGGACATCGTGTTCGTAGGGCCTTACGATCTGTCCGCCTCTCTGGGCATCATCGGGCAGATCACCCACCCCAGAGTCATGGAGTTGATCGGCGAGATCTGCCGCAAGGCGGCGGCAAAGGGCGTGCAGGTGGGCTGCTTCGCCGACTCTGCGGAGTCCGGCAGAAGGCTGCTGGAAATGGGCGTCCGCTTTGTGGGATATTCCTGCGATACCGCGATCTTTATGAACATGGCGAAGGCAGACATCGCAGCCTTCCACGGTGAAAAGTGAAAGTTGGGAAAAAATATGAGCAAAAAGAATTATGTGGTCATGGACGGCAATACCGCCGCCGCCCATTCTGCCTATGCCTTTACCGAGGTGGCGGCGATCTATCCCATCACGCCGTCCTCCCCCATGGCGGAGAAGGTGGATGAGTGGTCCGCCAAGGGGAAAAAGAACCTGTTCGGCACGCCGGTGGACGTGATCCAGATGCAGTCCGAGGCCGGCGCTGCCGGCACCTGCCACGGCTCCCTGCAGGCGGGTGCCCTGACCACCACCTTTACCTCCTCACAGGGCTTGATGCTGATGATCCCGGCTATGTACGCCATGGGCGGACAGTTCCTCCCCAGCGTGATGCACATCGCATCCCGTGTTGTCACCAGCAACCATCACTCCATTTTCGGCGACCATACGGACTTTATGACCTGCCGCACCACCGGCTACGCCATGCTGATGTCCGCCTCCCCCCAGGAGGCCATGGATCTGGCGGCGGTGGCGCACCTGTCCGCCATCAAAGCGAAGTACGCCTTCATGCACTGCTTTGACGGCTTCCGCACCTCCCACGAGATGCAGCGCATCGAGGCGCTGGACTATGAGGAGCTGCGGGGTCTGATCGACTACGAGGCGCTGAAGGCCTTCCGCCGGGATGCTCTGAATCCGGAGCATCCCACCAACCGCGGCAACAACGTCAACCCCGACGTGTACTTCCAGTGCAAGGAAGGCGCTAACGTCAAGAGTGCCATCGTGCCCGGTACCGTGCAGCACTACATGGACGAGATCAATAAAATCACCGGCCGGGACTACAAGCTGTTCAATTACTACGGCGCGCCCGACGCCGAGGAGGTCGTGGTGGCCATGTGCTCCGTCACCGAGGCACTGCGGGAGACAGTGGACTACCTCAACGCCTGCGGACGCAAGGTGGGCATGGTGCAGATCCATCTGTACCGCCCCTTCTCCGTGCCCGATTTCTCCGCCGCCATCCCCGCCAGCTGCAAGCGCATCGCCGTGCTGGATCGCAGCAAGGAGACCGGCTCCGTGGGTGAACCTGTGTATCTGGACGTGGTCACGGCGCTGAATCAGACCGGACGCGGCGACATCCGCGTGGTGGGCGGCCGCTACGGTCTGTCCAGCAAGGACACCACTCCCGGCCAGCTGATCGCCGTATATGACAACCTGCGGCAGGAGACACCAAAAAACAACTTTACCATCGGCATCAACGACGATGTGACCCACACCTCTCTGACCTATGAGAACGTGGAGTTCCCCCATCCCGGCGAGATCTCCTGCAAGATCTGGGGTCTGGGCGGCGACGGCACCGTGGGCGCCAACAAGAACGCCATTTCCACCATCGGCCTGGTGGCTGACAAGTATGCCCAGGCGTATTTCTCCTACGACTCCATGAAATCCGGCGGCCTGACCCAGAGCCATCTGCGCTTCGGCGACATGCCCATCCGCAGCACCTATCTGGTGTCCTCCGCCGACTTTGTGGCCTGCCACGCGCCGACATATGTCAAGAAGTACGACCTGACCGAGGATCTGAAGGACGGCGGCACGTTCCTGCTGAACTGCCCGTGGACGACGGAGGAACTGGAGGAGCACCTCCCCGCCAAGATGAAACGGGATCTGGCGCGGAAGCACGCGCAGTTCTATATCATTGACGCGGCGAAGCTGGCGGCGGAGATCGGCCTGGGCAAGCACACCAACAATATCCTGCAGGGCGCGTTCTTCGCCCTGACCAAGGTCATCCCCATGGATGTGGCTGTGGCGGATATGAAGAAGAACAACTACGCCACCTATTTCAAGAAGGCCGGGCAGAAGATCGTGGACCTGAACGACAAGGCCGTGGATGTGGGCGTAAACGCCGCCGTGAAGGTGGACATTCCCGCGGCGTGGGCGGACGCGCAGGACGCACCTGCCGCCGAGATCAGCGCCACGCCCTTTGTCCGCGACATCGTACTGCCCATGGATCGGCAGCAGGGCGACAAGCTGCCCGTGTCCGTGTTCCAGAAGCACGGCGTGCTGGACGGCACGTGGGAGAACGGCACCTCCGCCTATTCCAAGCGCGGTGTGGCCACCGCTGTACCCAAGTGGGACGCCGCGGCCTGCATCCAGTGCAACCGCTGCGCCATGAGCTGTCCCCACGCGGCCATCCGCCCGGTGCTGCTGACCGAGGAGGAAAAGGCACAGGTGCCCGCCGGATTTGTCACCGCGCCCGCCAAGGGTCTGGGCAAGGACGCTCCGGCGTATGCCTTCCGGATGCAGATATCGCCCTACGATTGCCTGGGCTGCGGCGTGTGCCTGACAGCCTGCCCCGCCAAGGGCGCGCTGACCATGGCTCCCTTCGAGGAGATGAAGGCCGAGCAGCCGCTGTTCGATCAGGTGGCTATGGACGAGAAGTACCTGAAGAAGGATGTCATCAGCGACAAGAGCGTGAAGAGCGCCCAGTTCGCCAAGCCCTACTTCCAGTTCTCCGCCGCCTGCGCTGGCTGCGCGGAGACGACATATATCAAGCTTTTGAGCCAGCTGTTCGGCGACCACATGTATGTGGGCAACGCCGCGGGCTGCTCCTCCGCCATCAGCGGCGGCGCGCCTATCCTGCCCTATTGCAAGGACTGCCGGGGTCACGGCCCCGCGTGGGAGCACTCCCTGTTTGAGGACAACGCCGAGTTTGCCTACGGCTTCTTCCACGCGCAGGACGCCATCCGTAAGGAGCTGCTGCTCCGTCTGGACGCCATCAAGTCCGCGGGTATTGCCTCGGAAGCGGCGGAGGCCTACCAGAACGGGTGGAATAAGCACGAGAGCTCCCGTGCCGTCACAGACGCGCTGCTGGCCGCGCTGGAAAAGGCCCAGCAGACGGAGGACGTGAAATACATCCTTGAGAACAGAGCCTATCTGTCCAAGAAGTCCATCTGGGCTGTGGGCGGCGACGGCTGGGCGTATGACATCGGCTTCGGCGGCATCGACCATGTGATGGCGCAGAACCGTGACGTGAACCTGCTGGTGCTGGACACCGAGGTGTACTCCAACACCGGCGGACAGGCATCCAAGGCCACGCCCACCAGTGCCACCGCCAAATTTGCCGCCGGCGGCAAGCAGGTGGCAAAGAAGGATCTGGGCGGCATCCTGATGCAGTACGGCTATGTGTATGTGGCGCAGGTGGCCATGGGCGCCGATCAGGCCCAAACACTGAAAGCCCTGCGGGAGGCCGAGTCCTATGACGGCCCCTCCATCGTCATCTGCTACTGCCCCTGCCTGGAGCAGCACATCAAGGCTGGCATGAGCAATTCGCAGCTGGAAATGAAGAAGGCCGTGGAGTGCGGCTACTGGCACCTGTACCGCTATGATCCCCGCCGGATCGCGGAGGGCAAGAACCCCTTCCAGCTGGATTCCCCGGAGCCTGACACGGACAAGCTCATGGACTTCCTCATGGGCGAGAACCGCTTCGCCTCCCTGAAGAACAACTTCCCGGAGAAGGCCGACGCCCTCTACGCCAAGGAGATCGCCGACGTAAAGGCGCGCTACGCCAAGTACAAGAAGATGGCGCAGGACTGAGCGCCGCCTGGCGCTGATATCTCATGCGCTGCGGGGGAACCGCCTGACCGCAGGCGGCTCCCCCTTTTCAACGATTCCCTTCCCTGCACAGAAAGGAGACATGTACGATGTACCAAACGATACGCTGCGAAAAGCAAGATGGCATCGCCATCGTGACCATTGACCGGCCTGAGGCGCTGAATGCCCTGAACAGCACCGTCATCGCGGAGCTGGAGCAGGTGGTGACGGCACTGGAGAGCGACCGCGACGTCCGCTGCATGATCCTCACCGGCGAGGGCCGCTCCTTCGTGGCCGGCGCCGACATCGGCGCCCAGTATCCGCTGGATCTGGACGGCGGCCGCCGCTGGGGTCAGCGGGGCAGCGCCCTTATGCGCCGCATCGAAAAGCTGGAGTTCCCCACCATCGCCGCGGTCAACGGCTTCGCTCTGGGCGGCGGCTGTGAGCTGGCCCTCAGCTGCGACATCATTCTGGCCTCCGAGAAGGCCAAGTTCGGCCAGCCTGAGGTAGGTCTGGGCATTACCCCCGGCTTCTCCGGCACCCAGCGCCTGCCCCGCCGTGTAGGTGTGGCCAAGGCCAAGGAGCTGATCTTCTCCGGCAAGATGATCAAGGCCGACGAGGCCAAGGAGATCGGCCTTGTCAACGCCGTCTACGCCCCCGAAGCCCTGATGGACAGTGCGCTGGAGATGGCCAAGTCCTTCACCAAGAACGCCCCCATCGCTGTGAAGTACGCCAAGGCCTGCATCGACCGGGGTATGCAGATGGACATTGACGACGGCATCGCCGTAGAGAACGAGCTGTTCGCCATGTGCTTCGCCACCGCCGACCAGAAGGAGGGCATGGGCGCGTTCCTGGAGAAGCGTCCCGCCAACTTTCAGAACGGGTAAATTGCGTTATGAAGCTGAATCAAGATGAGATCAAAACGATCCTGCCGCACCGTGAGCCGATGCTTCTGGTGACATCGGTAGAAGATTTGATCCCCGGAGAGGATATCCGCGCCGCCTTTTTCGCGGATCCTAAAATGGACATCTTTCTCGGACACTTCCCGGAAGAGCCGATACTGCCGGGCGTATACTCTATAGAATGTATGGCGCAGGCGGTGGATATCCTGCTGATGTCAACACTGCGCTACGCTGGAAAAACGCCGCTCCTTTTAGGCGTTGACAAGGTGAGTTTCCGAAAAAAGATCCTGCCGGGAGACACCCTTGAAATCCATGCAAATATTATTTCCGAGAAAAGAGAAAAAGCCATCGTCACTTGCGCTGCTGAAGTGTATGTTCATCAGGAATGGGCAGCCAACGGCGATATAACAATAGCTATGCGGTAAATTTAAGGAGGAAACGAAAATGGCATTGATGACCGCGAAGGAGTACATCGACTCCCTGCGTAAGCTGAACACCCGTGTCTACATGTTTGGCGAGAAGATCGACAACTGGGTGGATCACCCCATGATCCGCCCCTCCATCAACTGCGTGGCCATGACCTACGCGCTAGCCCAGGATCCCCAGTATGAGGATCTGATGACCGCCACCTCCAGCCTAACCGGCCACAAAATCAACCGCTTTACCCACCTCCACCAGTCCAGCGAGGATCTGGTGAAAAAGGTAAAGATGCAGCGACTGCTGGGTCAGAAGACGGCTAGCTGCTTCCAGCGCTGCGTGGGCATGGACGCCTTCAACGCCGTCTATTCCTCCACCTACGAGATCGATGAGAAGTACGGCACCCACTACCACGAGAATTTCAAGAAGTTCCTCATCTACGTGCAGGACAACGACCTGACGGTGGACGGCGCCATGACCGACCCCAAGGGCGACCGCAGCAAGGCTCCCCATGAGCAGGCCGATCCCGATATGTACGTCCACGTGGTGGAGCGTCGCCCCGACGGCATCGTGGTCTGCGGCGCCAAGTGCCACCAGACCGGCTCCATCAACTCCCACTGGCATATCTTTATGCCCACCATCGCCATGGGCGAGGCGGACAAGGACTATGCCGTGTCCTTCGCCTGCCCCACCGACGCCGAGGGCCTGTATATGATCTACGGCCGCCAGTCCTGCGACACCCGCAAGATGGAGGAGGGCTGCATCGACGTGGGCAACGCCAAGTTCGGCGGACAGGAGGCTCTGGTGGTTCTGGATCACGTCTTTATCCCCAACGAGTACATCTTCCTCAACGGCGAATATGAGTTCGCCGGCACCATCGTGGAGCGCTTCGCCGGTTATCACCGCCAGAGCTACGGCGGCTGCAAGGTAGGCGTAGGCGACGTGGTCATCGGCGCGGCGGCGCTGGCTGCCGAGTACAACGGCGTGGAGAAGGCCAGCGCTGTCAAGGACAAGCTCATCGAGATGACCCACCTCAACGAGACCCTGTACTCCTGCGGCATCGCCTGCTCCTGCGAGGGCTGCCCCACCAAGGCGGGCAACTATCAGATCGACCTGCTGCTGGCCAACGTCTGCAAGCAGAACGTCACCCGCTTCCCCTATGAGATCGTGCGTCTTGCTGAGGACATCGCGGGCGGCCTGATGGTCACCATGCCCAGCGAGACGGACTTCAAGTCCGACACCGTGGTGGGTAACAACGGCGAGACCATCGGCGAGATCTGCAACAAGTACTTCGCCGCCCGCGAGGGCGTCAGCACTGAGGATCGCCAGCGGATCATGCGCTTCCTGGAAAATATGTGTCTGGGTGCTGCCGCTGTGGGCTACCGCACGGAGTCTATGCACGGCGCAGGCTCTCCCCAGGCGCAGCGCATCATGATCGCCCGTCAGGGGAATATTCAGGAGAAGAAAAAGCTGGCAAAGAACATTGCCGGTATCCAGAAGTGAGAGGGCGGCATGGATAAGAAGCAAGCATGGCTCCAGCTGGTGCGGGAGAAGTCCGAGCACTATCTGAATCTGCACGACGGCGGCTTTGACGAGAAAATGCGGGCGCGTCTGGTGGGCTGCGATTACGAGGCGCAGACTGTCACCTACGCCTTCCCCACCCAGGACTGGCAGATCAACGAGAAGGGCGGCATCCACGGCGGCGCTATCGCCGGGATGTTCGATACGGCCTTCGGCGTGGTAGCCAACTTCACCGCCGGAGACAACGAGGCCACCACCACGGACATGACGGTGTCCTTCCTGCGGGGCGTGGATTTCGGCATGGAGCTGCACCTGACGGTGTTCATCGTCAAGGCGGGGCGCAGCCTTATCCGCCAGCGGGCGGAGCTGACCGATGCCGCCACCGGCAAACTGCTGGCCACCGCCAGCGGCAGTTGGATGCCGCTGTGACCACATTATACTTAGGACAAAACAAGGAGAACAAATATGGATTTCAATCTCAGCCGTGAGCATCAGCTGATCCGCAAGATGATGGCGGAGTTTACGGAAAAGGAAGTCAAGCCCATTACGGCGGAGACCGACCGCACCTGCGAGTATCCCCGCGAGAACATCGAGAAGCTGTTTAATCTGGGCGTCATGGGTATGTGCGTCCCCAAGGAGTACGGCGGCGCGGGCGCCGATCCGCTGGCCAGTGCCATCTGCATCGAGGAGCTGAGCAAGCAGTGCGCCTCCACCGGCGACATCGTGGCCACCCACAACGGCCTGTGCTGCGATCCTATCATGACCTACGGCACCGCTGAGCAGAAGGCCAAGTATCTGCCCATGCTGACCAAGGGTCACCATGTGGGCGCCTTCGCCCTGACGGAGCCCAACGCCGGCAGCGACGCCTCCAAGGGTCAGACCGAGGCCAAGCTGGAGGGCGACCACTATGTGATGAACGGCAGCAAGATATTCATCACCAACGGCTATGTGGCCGACGTGTTCGTGGTGTTCGCCATGACCGACAAGAGTCGCGGTACCAAGGGCATCTCTGCCTTTATTGTGGAGAGCAGCTTCCCCGGTTTCTCCGTGGGTAAGCACGAGGAAAAGCTGGGTCTCCACGGCAGCCCCACCGCCGAGATCGTGTTCCAGGACTGCATCGTTCCCAAGGAGAATCTGCTGGGCGTAGAGGGCAAGGGCTTCTCCATCGCCATGGCGACCCTGGACGGCGGCCGTATCGGCATCGCTGCCCAGTCCCTAGGCATCGCCGAGGGCGCGCTGGCCGAGGCCATCAACTACACCAAGGGGCGTGTCCAGTTCGGCAAGCCCATCAGCAAGTTCCAGAACACCCAGTTCACGCTGGCTGACATGGAGCTGGGCTGCGAGGCGGGCCGCCTGCTGACGTATCAGGCCGCCGTGGCCAAGGGCGAGGGCAAGCGCTACACCAAGCTGGCCGCCATGGCCAAGCTGTTCACCTCCGAGCACGCCATGAAGACCACCACCAAGGTGGTGCAGCTCTTCGGCGGCTATGGCTACACCAAGGATTACCCGGTAGAGCGTATGATGCGGGATGCCAAGATCACGGAAATTTACGAGGGCACCTCCGAGGTGCAGCGCATCGTGATCTCCGCCAACATGGGTCTGTAAGAGGAGGGAATAGACAATGAAGATTCTGGTTACCGTAAAACAAGTTCCCGACACCTCCGGCAAAGTCGCCGTAAATCCCGATGGTACTCTTGACCGTGCGTCCATGCAGACCATCATCAACCCCGATGACCTGAACGCTGTCGAGGCCGCTCTGGCTCTGAAGGACGAGCTGGGCTGCAAGGTCGTGGCGTTCACCATGGGTCCTCCTCCCGCCGAGGGCATGCTGCGTGAGCTGATGGCCATGGGCGTGGACGAAGGCGTTCTGGTCACCGCCCGTGAGTTCGGCGGCTCCGACACCTACGCTACCTCCCAGATCATTGCCGCCGCTATCGATACCTACGGCATCGAGAAGGACGACATCATCCTGGCTGGCCGTCAGGCCATCGACGGTGATACCGCTCAGGTGGGTCCGCAGATCGCTGAGAAGCTGCATCTGCCCCAGGTCACCTATGCCGGCGAGATCACCAAGGACGGCGACACCCTGACCGTGAAGCGCATGCTGGAGGACGGCTACATGACCATCAAGGTCAAGACCCCCTGCATGATCACCTGCATCAAGGAGCTGAACACCCCGCGTTACCTGTCCGTGGGCGGCGCGTTCGAGTGCTACAGCAAGCCTCTGGTCACCATGACCTATGAGACCCTGAAGGATCACCCCCTGATCGACAAGAGCACCATCGGTCTGGCCGGTTCTCCCACCAACATTCTGACCTCCTTCACGCCTCCTCAGAAGGGCGCGGGCATGATGCTCGAGGGCGCTGACAAGGCTACCACCGACAAGCTGGCAGGCATCCTGGCCGCCAAGCACATCATCTAAGGAAGGAGAAAAGAAAATGGCTTTTAATAGTGCTGATACCGCTGCCTTCAAGAACGTATGGGTGTTCTGCGAGCAGCGTCAGGGCGTGATGATGCCCACCACCTTCGAACTGATCTCCGAGGGTCGCAAGCTGGCCAATGAGCTGGGTGTCGAGCTGTGCGGCATCCTGCTGGGCGACAACGTGGACGGCATCGCCGCTGAGCTGGGCGAGTACGGCGCCGACAAGGTGTACGTCTACAACTCCCCCCCCTGCTGAAGGACTTCACCACCGACGCTTACACCAAGGTGATCGTGGAGGCCGTCGAGGAGCTGAAGCCCGAGGTGCTGCTGTTCGGTGCCTCCAACATCGGCCGTGACCTGGCGCCCCGCTGCGCCGCCCGCCTGCACACCGGCCTGTGCGCGGACTGCACCCACCTGGACATCGACATGCCCAACTACAAGGGCTTCCTGCGCGAGGCCTCCACTCTGCCCGAGGAGCGCATCGAGAAGCTGGGCACCGTGATGATCAACCGCGAGCCGCATGACGTGTCCCGCGACCTGAAGATGACCCGTCCCGCTTTCGGCGGCCACCTGATGGCCTCCATCATCTGCCCCCGCTTCCGCCCCGCTATGGCGACCGTTCGCCCCGGCGTTATGAAGAAGCGCGAGTGCAAGAAGAACGTGGAGATCCTGCATCCCGCTTTTGAGCTGGCTGCCGCTGACATCAAGACCGAGGTCGTGGATACCGTCAAGGCCGCCAAGAAGCTGGTTGACCTGATCGGCGCTGACTTCATCGTGTCCGTTGGCCGTGGTATCTCCAAGGACGTGGAGGGCGGCATCAAGCTGGCCGAGGAGCTGGCTGAGGTCCTGGGCGGCGTCGTGGGTTCCTCCCGCGCCTGCGTGGACGCCGGCTGGATCTCCGCTGACCATCAGGTCGGCCAGACCGGTAAGACCGTCCATCCCAAGGTCTACATCGCACTGGGCATCTCCGGCGCCATCCAGCACAAGGCCGGCATGCAGGATTCCGAGTGCATCATCGCCGTGAACAAGAACGACACCGCTCCCATCTTCGAGGTGGCTGACTACGGTATCGTGGGCGACCTGTTCAAGGTCGTTCCCGAGCTGATCGAGTCCATCAAGGCTGCCAAGGCCGCCAAGTAACTACGCTTTTTTCCTTCTCTCCTTACATTGCGGATTCACTCCAAGACCCGCGGGCAGGCCCCTCCTACATCACATCCAATACATCCCATCTTTCATCTCGGCGAACCATGGTTTATGGAAAGCTTGCTCATCTCTACCTGTACCAATTTTAGCGACTTTCAGCCTGCTCCGGGTCTGGAGCATCTGCAACCGGCAGTATGCTTTGAGTAGAAAAATTTTATTAGTGCTTCGAGGCGAAGCATAATCTCTATGAGTTTGATGTAGGCAATGAGTCCGGATGGATGTACAAGGTCAACGGCTGGTTCCCCAACTACGGCTGTTCCCGCTATCAGGTAGAAGACGGCGACGTGATCTGCTGGGTCTACACCTGCGATTTGGGTGCGGACGTAGGTGATAACTCTATGAACGGTTGAGATCGTCAGATGCGGCTTGCTTTAGAAAAAGAGGGAGATGGGACTTTGGCACTGATAACCAAAGCCCCATCTCCCTCTTTGCAAAGCAGTTTTGACAGCCTCAACAGAAAGCGAATGGTTATTTTTCGGTGGCATGCAAGTTTACCACTGAATGCATAGACCTTCCCTACGCGGCATTAATTAGATTTACCAGATATTGGATGGTGTTATGTGTCGGGCTTTTTTAGGCTGTAAAGAGCTGCTCCAGAGTACAGCTTGAGCCCTTGCGGTGGGGCAAACGACCTGTGCCTATGCGGAACGCGGCGGCTATGACCGCCTGCACCAGTCATTACGCAGTTCTTCACACGCAGGAGGTCACTGGTTCGAGTCCAGCAGTCTCCACCAAAAAGTTCCTGATTTCACAAGAAATCAGGAACTTTTTTCTGTTTATGTCCTCAAATAGTGACGCGGCATTTTGGCGTTTTTCGCATGACCCAAACCGTGACCCAAAAGCCGAGAGGTCAGGAAAGCGCCGGAGAGGGGCGGATGGCATCATCCGTCCCTCTCTGTCTGTTTTTTGTGGGCTACATGGTCTGGCTGATGACGCTGCCGATGGCCTTCAGGATCTTCTCATGGGTGTGCCGGAAGGAGTCCGGATCGAACATGGTGCCGGTCTTGGGCGACACGAATAGGTACGGACTGTGTGGGTGCTTTGCGTGCTCCTCCACTGGTGCTGCCATTGTGGTGATAATAATAAACATCCAGACTCTTATCCGCCAACAAGAACAGCTTGCCATCTGCGTTTTGCAGCACACGCCACTTGATCGGCTCGGTCAGATAGTCGCCGTTTCCGTCACTGCTCTGCTTGTAATTGCCGAAATAGACGCTGCTCTTCTGTGCGCCTTTAATCTGTGCTACCGGATTGCTTTGTGCTGCTGGATCGCTTGTGGTATCCGCCGCAAATGCTACTGTCGGCGCCATCGTCAGCACCATTGATCGGCCTGTGATTGGCCTTTGCAGCACGAGCAGATGCGAATAGGCGTTGCCATGGCGAAATCCCACCAAAATGCGAAGTAAGGCCCCCGGGAATTACCCGGGGGCCTTCACGGTTATCGTATATATTTGGAGGATGAAAAATCGGATTTTATTCATCCTATGTCGTAGGCACTGCATCTAAAGAATTCAATCGTAAGGCGGAACACCGCATAAGCCAGCAAGTCTACTTTCAGGATATCCGTTTGGGGCCGATTACATCACGGACAGCATATTGTAGCGCTTCAGCAGCTGAACGTCCTCCCGGGAGATGCGCAGGTCCTGCAGAAACTCCGGTGTCTCCGGCTGGATGCTCTTGGACAGAAATACCTTGGTGGAGGTAGGCATAATGGGTCGGCAGGAGATGCCAAAGCCCAGCCCCCACTTTGTTCCGGCGTTCAGATAGGAGGCGGGCAGACAGAGGAGATAGACGTCCATCTCCGTGTCCTGATTGTGGGTAACGATGTTGCTGAGGGCATCGTAGTGGCTCAGCGTACCCAAATAGGTGTTCTCGCAGTTCCGGTACTGCTGATAGTCCTGAAAGTTCATGTACAGCGCTATGTCGTAGGCGTTGGCGCCGGTCTTGGCCCGGATATCGATGACGCTGCGGACCAGACTGTTGTTCCGGCCGTCGAAATAGTACATATACAGCCGGTCAACGCCCCGGAAGAAGGCGGGCACGCTGTCGGCCATCAGATCTTCCACGGGCAGCGGGGCACAGTACAGCAGCTTTTCCGGCGGCACACCCAGGGCGGCCGCTACCTCGTACAGCGTCACCACGTCCATGGCGATCTGTCCGCTTTCATATTTGGATACGGTGGCCCCGGTTTTGTGGAGCAGCGCCGCCAGCTCCACGATCTTCATTCCGCGCTTTTTGCGGTAGTATTTGATCTTCGCGCCGATCTCTTCTGTCAATGTCATGGCACTTTCCTCAAAATCAAGTTTTAGTGATTTGACCCTCTGCTTTTCAGTATAGACGCTTTTTCCGGTCCGCGCAAGGGAAAATATAATTGTGAGGAAAGTTTTTCGCAAAATTCGTTCCTGAAAAGTAAGCGGCGGGCTTTGACGGGGTGCGCGGCGGCTGGTATTATAAAACCATAACAGGAAAGGAGCGATACACCATGACCTACAACTTCGACGAGATCATTGATCGGCGCAACACCAATTCCGAGAATGTAGAGGGCTGGCGGCCCTACATTTTCCACTGCGGGCCGGAGAGGGTGTTCCCCTACAAGGACGAGGAATTCATCCGGATGTGGGTGGCGGACATGGAGTTCGCTGTGGCGCCGGAGATCCTGCAGGCCATCACCGACCGGGTAGATCGGCGCATTTTGGGCTATACCCTGGTGTACGATAAGGGTTATTATGAGTCGCTGCGCGCCTGGTGCGAGAGTCGTTACGGCTGGTCCTTCCCCAAGGAGCAGCTGACGTTCTCTCCCGGCGTCATCCCGGCGCTGTACCAGCTGACGGAGGACCTGGTCAAGCCGCTGAACGGCAAGGTCCTGACCATGACGCCTGCCTACGGATTCTTCCTCCACGCCTGTGAATACAACGGCGTAGAGCTGGTGACCTCGCCCCTGCGGGAGGAAAACGGCCGCTTCTCCGTGGACTGGGAGGACCTTGAGGCGAAGGCTGCCGATCCGGACGTGAAGCTGCTGATGCTCTGCAATCCCCACAACCCCACCGGCCGCATCTGGACCGAGGAGGAACTGCGCCGCATGGCGGCCATCATCGAAAAGCACCGGCTGTGGGTGGTGTCCGACGAGATCCACTGCGACCTGATCCGCGCCGGCCTGCACCATACCCCTATGGGCAAGGTCATGCCGGACTATGACCGGCTCATCACCTGTATGTCTGCCAGCAAGACCTTTAATCTGGCGGGCCTGATGCACTCCAATATCATCATCCGCGACGCGGAGGAGCGTGCCCGCTTCCAGGACCGGGACAAGAACATCGGCGCGGTGAACCCGCTGTCCATCGCGGCCCACAAGGCGGCCTATGAGCACGGCGGCCCCTGGCTGGAGCAGCTGAAGGCCTATGTGGACGGCAACCTGGCCCTGGTGGATCAGTTCCTGAAGGAGAATATTCCCGGCGCGAAGTTCACCATTCCTGAGTCCACCTACTTCGCCTGGGTGGACCTGCGGGAGGTGCTGCCGGAGGTAGAGGACCTGCCGGACTTCTTCGCCAACAAGGCCGGTGTGCTGCTGGAGGGCGGCGACGGCCTGTTCGTGGGCAACGCCAGGGGGCATATCCGCCTGAATTTGGCCATGCCCCGCGCCACAGTGCAGATCGGTCTGGAGCGTATCGCCGAGGCCATCCGCAAGGAGAAGGCCGGCGCATAACGCCGCGGCCGCACGAATAGGCGTTGCACATCTCCTGCCTATCTGCTACAATGGCGGCAGTGTGCTGTGCGGGAGGGAAAACGCCTATGAAAAAAACGCTGGATTCCAACGCGATCAAGCTCGTCGCCATCGCGGCCATGACCGTCGACCATGTGACCTGGTGGCTGTTTCCCGGCTATCCCCGGGCGGTGCTGCCACTGGCGATGCATATCATCGGTCGGCTGACCTGTCCCATCATGTGCTACTTTGTGGCGGAGGGCTATCACCACACCCGGGATATCCGGAAATACACGGCGCGGATGTTCCTGTTCGCGGTCATATCCCACTTCGCCTATGTGTTCGCGTCGGCGGATTTTGCCGGCTGGCGGTCGTTTATCCCGTTTTCCTCCGGCAGAGTGCTGAACCAGACCAGCGTCATGTGGTCGCTGGCATGGGGGCTGGTGATGCTGCGGGTGGTCCATGACCGGCGGCTCCGCCCGGCGGTGCAGGTGGCGCTGATCCTGCTGATCTGCCTGGTCAGCTTCCCGGCGGACTGGAGCTGTATCGCCGCCCTGTGCATCATGGCCTTCGGTACCAATCGGGGAAAGCTGAAGACGCAGGCGCTGTGGATGATGTTCTATGTGGCGCTTTACGCGGTGGTGTACGCCCTGGCGCTGGACTGGGTCTACGGCCTGGTGCAGCTGGCGGTGGTGCTGGCCGTTCCCGTGCTGGCGCTGTATAACGGGCAGCGTGGGCCGTCGCCGCGGGTGAACACGGTGATGAAGTGGCTGTTTTACCTGTACTACCCGGCGCACCTGGCCTTGATCGGCTGGCTGCAAATGCAATAAGACGCAGATACCCGGCACGCCTTCGGCGCGCCGGGTATCTTTTGTTGACGTGGTCGGTTTACAGCAAGGGACGCTAGGGCGTCTCTCTGACCAGTCGTATCATCTCCCGGGCGAAGATGCCCAGAGCGCTGTCCCGACGGTACAGCACCCGCAGCTCCCAGCTGAGCTCGGGGACGTCTATGGCGTAGAAAATAAGCTTTCGCAGAGTATCCGACGGTATCCGGCCAATGAAGTAGCTGGGGACGAAAGAGGCGCAGTTTTCCAGAGAGGCGACCAGCGTGTGGTTGATGACCGGATCGCCGCAGTGGATCAGCGTGTCGGGAATAATGCTGTAATGCTGGAAAAACCGGTGGGAGGAGGCGTAGATCATCTGATTTTTGTTGTACATACAGTACTGAAACGGCGGCAGGTCCTCCACCGCCAGCGGCTGCACCAGCAGGGGCGGGTCCGTATCCATAAGATTGGCGGGACGCCGGGCGGCCAGATAGATTTTTTCCGTGGACAGGGGGATATAGCTGACATTGGTGTCGGCGATGTGGATATGGGCAAAGGCCATGTCCAGCTGGCGGCCGGCGATCAGGGTCTGTATCTCCGCGCCCGTGGCCTCGACGACGCTCAGGGACACATTGGGGAATGTGCGGCAGAAGGAGGGCAGTATCGCGGGGAACAGGCTTTGGGCCAGATTGGCCGGCGCGCCCACGGACAGCTTGCCCCGGCGGCCCTCCGCCGCCTCCCGCAGGTCCAGCAGCAGCGCGTGCTCCTGCACCGCGGAACGGGTCAGGTACTCGTAGTACAGCTCGCCGGCGGCTTCGGCATCGGGCTCTCCATCGCCCGGAGCATTGCCGAGGGCCATCGCGGTGCCATCTCCGCCCGCACGGAGGGCGATACCATCACCTTTACCGCCCTGCTGAAATAAACGGGACGGGGCCGTCAGGCCCCGTCCCGTACTTTTCTGCGTTAATTCTGATAGTGTACCCGCCACGCCGTGTCCAGCGGCTGGCAGGCGAGCGCCGTGCCGTCCAGGTCGGCGCGGTGCATATCCACGGCGCACAGCTGGGCGGCGTCGTAGGTGGTGTAGTAATACACCCCGGTGTCGGCGTTGCAGCAGCTGGTATACAGCGTCAGCTCGCACGCGCCGTCCTCCAGCACGCAGCAGCCCCGCTGCTGTGCCGCCGCGCCCAGAATGTGCAGGAGCTGGCTGACGCTCTCGGCCTCGCCGTCGCCGGAACGGCTGTTCAGCCGGGTAAAGGCCGTCCGTACAAAGCGGGAGGGGGAGGACAGGTCGCCGGGCAGACCCATGGCGCCCATGCCCCGACTGTATGTCTCCAGCGGCAGGGCGGGGGAGAAGCGGTTTTCCGGCGGCTGCGGGGACAGCTGGGCGTAGTCGTTCAGCCGGAACAGCTGCATGGGGAAGGGCGGCTCGTTGGTCAGCACGCCCGCCGGGTCCTCATAGACCCGCAGGCCCTCCGCCGTCTGCTCCACCGCGAAGCACTGCTCCCGGTCCGCCAGCAGCCAGTGCAGCCGGGCCGGGGGCAGCCCCGGCAGAAAGGCGTCGTCGGTGATGCGGCTCTCCGCCAGCAGGTCCCGGGCCTCCGCCGCCGTGGCGCAGCGGCCCAGCAGCCAGGGGATCAGCTCGAACTGGGCCACGTTGGCCTTTCCCGGCGCGCAGGGGCCGTATACAGCGCTGCGGACGAAGTTCAGCCCCGCCATGCACAGGCCCTTCTCGTTCACCGCGTCATAGTACAGGGGGTAGCCGTCCTGTACGGAGGCCATGCCGATCATGGCGTAGTGCCGCGTCAGGTCCGGCAGATGCCGCATGGGCAGGGGAAAGAGCCGGGGTGTGATGACCACCTGCTCGCCGAAGCCGCGCTCATAGTCCAGATTGCGCCCGAAATAGAAGCATTTTGTCTTGTATGTGGCCGCAGTGCACATGGGCCGGGACCTCCTTTTATTCGTTATCCGCCGGCTCGGCGGGGTACTGCCGCTTCAGGAAGGAGAGAAAATACCGGACGGCGCTGTTGGCCGGCGGCGGTGTCTTCACCGCCGCGCCCAGCCGGCGTGACAGCGGCTCCGCCAGCGGGAGCACCCGCACCTGGCCCTCATAGCCCGCCAGAGAGAAGGCGGACAGCACCGACACGCCCAGCCCCGCCGCCACCATAGACAGTATGGCCGCGTCGTCCGACGCTGTGACCTCCAGCCGTGGTGCCTCCGGCGGCAGCAGCCGCGCCACATACTGCTCCGGGCAGGAGAGAAATGTCTCCTGCAGCAGGCGCTCCAGGGGAATGACGTCCTCCGCCCAGGGGAAGTCCGGCGGCACCACCGCCACCAGCGGCGCGTCCGTCAGCGGCGTCCAGTAAAAGCCCTTGCCGCAGGTCTCCTCCACCAGGGCCAGCTGCACCCGTTCCTCCTCCAGCGCCGCGGCCAGCTCATAGCCGCCCACCAGCACGTCGATCTTGATCTCCGGGTGCAGTTTGCGGAACTTCTGCAGCAGCGCCGGCAGCCGTGCCCGGGCAATGCTGGCAAAGCAGCCGATCCGCAGCACGCGGTTGTGGGCCTCGCCCTGGGCCGCCGCCTCCCGCCGCAGGGTCTCACTGGCGCGCAGATAGTCCTGTATATAGGGCAGCAGGTGCTCACCCTCCTCCGAGAGCCGGACGCCGTGGCTGCTGCGGGTGAGCAGGGTACAGCCCAGCTCGGCCTCCAGCTTGTTCACCATGTGCGTCATGGCGGACTGGGTGTAGCCCAGCTGCGCCGTCGCCTTTCCAAAGCTGCCGCACTGCACTGCCGTCAGCAGCGCCCGCAGCCGTTTGTCATCCATAGGGGCCTCGCTTTCTGTACAAATTGGACAAAATTGCAACGATTATTTTTAACTATATCACAAGAGCTGTCGCCGTTCAATGCCATAAACGTAAACTTTCCACCAACGATTTGGAAAATGCGGTAAACGTTTTTATACGCCATCAAAATTTTTCATGTGCCGTTCGATAAGCGTCATTTCCGTAATGATGAAAAGCATGATACGCTATATGCACAGGATGCAACGCGCTTTAAAGCGCGAGACCGCACCGGCGCGCCGCAGTCGGCGGCGTGGGAACAAGAGAAGAGAAATGGAGAAATCAGAATGATCGGACAGAGGAAAAACACCGCGGCAGATATCGTTGTCGTGGGCTTTGCGCTGTTTTCCATGTTTTTCGGCGCGGGCAACGTGATCTTCCCGCCCTTTTTGGGCATGGAGGCCGGCAGCCAGTGGCTGACGGGCTTTTCCGCCTATTTCATCGCGGATATCGGTCTGGCGATGATGGGTATGTTCGCCCTGCTCCGCGTGGGCAGCAGCGAGAAGGTACTGGAACGGGCGGGCAAAGTCCCCGCCGAGATCCTCATGTGCGCCATCATTCTGTGTATCGGCCCCATGGTGGCCATCCCCCGCACCAGCGCCAGCACCTATGAGATGGCCATCGCGCCCAACCTGTCCGGCGTATCGCCGGTGGTGTTCTCCGTGGTGTTCTTCGCGGTGATCCTGGCTCTGTGCATCAAGGAGTCCGCCGTGGTGGACATCGTGGGCAAGGTGCTCACGCCGCTGCTGCTGGTGGGCCTGTTCGCCATTATTATCAAGGGTGTAATCACGCCGCTGGGCGACATCGCGCCCCTGGCGCAGATCGACAACGTGGCCGTCACCGGCATCAAGGCCGGCTACCAGACCATGGACGCGCTGGCGGCCCTGCCCTTCGGCATCATCGTGCTGCAAAGCGTCACCGCCAAGGGCTATCAGCGGGGCCAGAGCCAGCTTCGCGTGGTGGGCGGCGCCGCGCTGCTGGCGGGCGTGCTGCTGCTGGCGGTGTATATGGGTCTGGCCTATCTGGGCGCCACCGTGTCCGCACAGTACACGTCCTCCATCGGCCGCGCGGCCCTCATCATGGCCATCGTAGAGGCGTTGATGGGCAAGACCGGCATGGTGATCTTCGGCGTGGTGGTGGGCCTGGCCTGCGTCACCACGGCCATCGCCCTGACCAGCTCCGCCGCGGCGTATTTCACGGAGCTGTGTCGCGGGAAGATCAGCTACAAGGTGTTCGTGACGGTCATCTGCGTGTTCAGCGCCGTGGTGTCCAACCTGGGCCTGGACCGTATCGTGGCCGTGGCCGCGCCGGTGCTGGATATAGTATATCCCCCCGCGCTGGTGCTTATTTGCATCTCCCTCATCATACCCAAGGTCCACGATTTCGTCAGCCGGGGCGCCGCGCTGGGCGCACTGCTGACCAGCGTGCTGTGCACCCTGCACACCTGCGGTGTGAAGCTGCCGCTGGTGGAGGCCCTGCCGCTGTATGATCTGGGCCTGAGCTGGCTGCTGCCCGCCGCCGTGTTTGGCCTTGCCGCCCAGCTGCTGACGCTGCTGCCCGGCGTCCGCTGTGCGGAGAAGCCCGCCCGCCGCGCCAGCGAAAAGCATTAAACCGCTTCCCCTGGGCGGGGCCGTTCTTACCCCACGGTCCCGCCCTTCTCTCCTATATTTATTATATACCGGCGGCTGTCTGAAACAGTCCGCCGGCGGGATCGGCTTGACAAGAGCAGGCGTTTGCCGTACAATAAACACGCTGCTGACGTCGAAAGTACGCTTGAGACGGAAGATGCGCCATAGGTTCTGCGCCCGCGAAGCGGGCGCTGTGGTCGTGTCGCGGTGGCGGCGCGGCTTTTTTATTTGGCCGTGGATCTTACGACGGGAGGTTTTGCTATGGAAACACGGGTGGCGGTCATTGCGGTCATCGTAGAAAATGAGGACGCGGTGACGGAGCTGAACGCGCTGCTGCATCAGTACGGCGCATATATCATCGGGCGGATGGGCGTGCCCTACCGCGCCCGGGGCGTGAACATCATCTCCGTGGTGCTGGATGCGCCGCAGGACGCGATCTCCGCCCTCAGCGGGAAGATCGGGCGGCTGGAGGGTGTCAGTGCCAAGACGCTGTACTCCAACGTGATCACACCGATAGAAGACAGATAGGCATGCTGCACGACAGCTTTGTATAAGAGACCGTATCACGGAAAGGAGAAAACAACATGAAAAAAATGATATCCCTGCTGCTGGCGCTGGCGCTGGCACTGACGCTGTGCGCCTGCGTAACGCCGAAAACGCCTATGCCCATTGAGGATGGCGACAAATCCGCCGCCCAGCCGGTCACTGTGCGGTTGGGCGGGCTGAAGGGCCCTACCTCCATGGGCATGGTAAAGCTGTTTGACGATGCGGACAACGGCCTGGGCCAGAACGCGTATACGTACACCATCGCGGCCAGCGCCAATGAGCTGACGCCCCAGCTGGTGCAGGGCGAGCTGGACGTGCTGGCGGTGCCGGCCAACGTGGCGGCCATCCTGTACAACCAGACGGAGGGCGGCGTGGTGCTGCTGGCCGCCGGCACACTGGGTGTGCTGTATATCGTGGAAAAGGGCAGCGAGACGGTGACGGACATTGCCTCGCTGAACGGAAAGACCATCTACGCCACCGGCAAGGGCGCTACCCCGGAGTACGCGTTGACCTATCTGCTCTCGCAGCACGGGCTGACTCTGGGTGAGGACGTACAGGTGGAGTGGAAGAGCGAGCCCACGGAGATCGTGGCCCAGATGGCGGAGCAGGACAACGCCGTAGCCATGCTGCCCCAGCCCTTTGTCACCGTGGCGCAGAGCCAGGTGGAGGGCCTGCGTGTGGCGCTGGATCTGAGCGCCGAATGGGATGCGCTGGACAACGGCAGCCGCCTGATCACTTCGGTGCTGGTGGCCCGCAAGGCATTTGCCGATGAACACCCGGCGGCACTGGCAGCCTTCCTGGAGGACTACGCCGCCAGCACGGACTACGCCAATGAGCACCCGGCCGAGGCCGCTGTGCTGGTGGAGAAATATGGCATCGTCAAGGCCGCCGTGGCGGAGAAGGCGTTGCCCCAGTGTAACTTGGTATGTATTACCGGCGTGGATATGAAGGTCGCCGTGGGCGGCTATCTGCAAACACTGTATGACCTGAAGACGGAGGCCGTGGGCGGCGCCATGCCCGGTGACGGCTTCTACTGGATGGGCGCATGAGCACACCTGCGGACAAAAAAATAAAGACCTGGCAGCGTGCCGGCGCGGTGGTGCTGGCCCTGTCGGTCTGGCAGGCGGCCTCCTGGGCCGTGGGCTCGGCACTGCTGCTGCCGGGACCGGTAACGGTGCTGGGGCGGCTTTGCGCCCTGGCGGTGACAGCGGCCTTCCGGCGGGCGGTGGCGTTCAGCTTTTGCCGTATCGCCGGCGGCTTTGCCCTGGCACTGGTGCTGGCCTTTGTGCTGGCGCTGGCGGCGGGACGCTGGCCGGTGGTGGAGGTGCTGCTGCGGCCCTATGTGCTGGCCATCAAGGCGGTGCCGGTGGCGTCGTTCATCATCCTGGCACTGATCTGGATGCGGACATCGGCGCTGCCGCTGTTCATCTCATTCCTGATGGTCTTCCCCATTCTGTACACCAATGTGCTGGCGGGCCTCCGCAGTGCGGATAGCCAGCTTTTGGAAATGGCCCGGGCCTTCCGGGTGCCCTGGCGGCGGCAGCTGCACAGCATCCTGCTGCCGGCGGTGGAGCCGTTCCTGCTGGCGGGCTGCGCCGCGGCCCTGGGCATGAGCTGGAAGGCCGGTGTAGCGGCCGAGGTCATCGGTGTGGTGGCCGGCTCCCTGGGCGAGAGACTGTACGACGCGAAGATCTACCTCCAGACCGCCGACCTGCTGGCCTGGACCGTGGTGATCGTGGCGCTGAGCGCCCTGTTTGAGAGACTGGTGCTGGCCCTGCTGCGGCGGGGCTTCTGTCGGCTGGAAAGGGGGTGCGGCGCATGAACGCGGCACATCTGTACAAGCGCTTCGGCGATAAGGTCGTGCTGGAGGACGTGAGCCTGACCGTCCCGGACGGGGCGGTGGTGTGTCTGATGGCCCCCTCCGGCCGCGGAAAGACCACGCTCCTGCGCTGTATCGCCGGGTTGGAGATGCCGGACAGCGGCACCGTCACCGGCGTGCCGGAGCGATTGGGTTTCGTGTTTCAGGAGGACCGTCTGTGCCCGCAGCTGGACGCCGTGGAGAACGTGCGTCTGGTCACGGGCCGGGCCATGTCCCGGCCGGATATCGAGGCGCACCTGCGGGAGCTGGAACTGGCGGACTGCCTGCACCAGCGGGCGGCGGAACTGTCCGGCGGACAGCGGCGGCGGGTGTCCATTGCCCGGGCGGTGTGTTATGTGCCGGAGCTGCTGCTGCTGGATGAGCCCTTTAAGGGCCTGGACGGCGCGGCCCGGGACCGGACGGCGCAGTATCTTCTGCGGCACCGGAACGGCGCGGCGGTGCTGTGCGTTACCCATGACCGGGCGGACGCCGCGGCCCTGGGCGCAGAGATCGTGGAAATATGAAAAGAGACGGCGGATGCCGTCTCTTTTTGCTTTATCTGATCTGCCCGTTGCCGCGGATGACATATTTGTACGTAGTCAGTTCGTCCAGACCCATAGGGCCCCGGGCGTGGAGCTTCTGGGTGGAGATGCCCATCTCGCAGCCCAGACCGAACTCGCCGCCGTCGGTAAAGCGGGTGGAGGCATTGACATACACGGCGGCGCTGTCCACCCCGTTGACAAAGGCCTCGGCGTGGGCGGGGTCTTCGGTGACGATGGCCTCGCTGTGGCCGGTGGAGTGGGCGGCGATGTGGGCGACGGCCTCGTCCACGCTGTCCACGAGCTTCACGGCCAGGATATAGTTCAAAAATTCGGTGTCGAAGTCCCGTTCGTCGGCGGGCGTTCCGGGGATGATCGCCGCGGCGCGCTCGTCCAGCCGCAGCTCCACGGGGACCTTGCCTGCGGCAGCTCGGTCATCCACCAAGCGCTTTTTCAGCCGGGGCAGGAATTCCGCCGCCACCGCGCTGTGTACCAGCAGCACCTCTTCGGCGTTGCACACGGAGGGACGGCTGGCCTTGGCGTTTTCCACAATGTTCAGGGCCTTGCTCAGATCGGCGCTCTCGTCCACATACACATGGCAGATACCGGTACCCGTCTCAATGCAGGGCACGGTGGCGCCGGCTACGCAGGCCCGGATCAGTCCCGCGCCGCCCCGGGGGATCAGCAGGTCCACCAGACCCTTGGCGGTCATGATGTCCGCGGCAGACTGGTGGGTGGTGTCGTCCACGATGTTCAGGATGTCCGGGTCGCCGCCCTCGGCGGCGATGCCGGCCTTCAGTGCCTGCACGATGGCGCGGGCGGTACGGTAGGCCTCCTTGCCGCTGCGGAGTACGCAGACATTGCCGGATTTCAGCGCCAGGGCCGCCGCGTCTGAGGTAACGTTGGGGCGGCTCTCGTAGATAATGGACACCAGCCCCAGAGGGACCTGTACCTTCTGGATGACCAGACCGTTGGGGCGGCGCACCTCGGACAGCACACGGCCGGTGTGGTCCGGCAGGGCGGCAATGGCCCGCACGCCGTCGGCCATGCCCGCCAGTCGGTCGTGGTCCAGCCGCAGCCGGTCCAGCATCACGTCGGAGATATGCCCCCGGGCGTTGCTCATGTCGGCTTCATTTTCCGCCAGAATAGCGCCCTCATGGGACAGAAGACTGTCGGCCATGGACAGCAGCAGGGCGTTTTTGCCTGCCTCGTCCAGGACGGCCAGTCCGCCCCGGGCGGCGCGGGTCTTTTTCAGAATATCGATAGTGGTCATGGCTCACTTCTCCTTTGCCAGAAATCGGGTGCCCACAGGCTTTCCGCCCACGATGTCGTACAGCAGGGCGGGCTTGCTGCCATTGGCGATGACCATCTGGCAGCCGACCTCGGTGACGATTTGCGCAGCCTTCAGCTTGGTGGCCATGCCGCCGGTGCCCAGACTGCTGCCGCTGCCGCCGCCCAGAGCGAGAATGTGCGCGTCGATGGACGGCACCACGGGGATAAGCTTCGCGGCGGGATCCCTGTGGGGATCGCCGTCATACAGGCCGTCGATATCGCTGAGCAGGATCAGCAGGTCGGCGTGTACCGCCGCCGCCACGATGGCGGAAAGCGTGTCGTTCTCGCCGATGGTGTTCTCCACGCCCACCTCGTCGGTGGCTACGGTGTCATTTTCGTTGATGACAGGCAGCGCCCCCAGCTCCAACAGGCGAAAAATGGTGTTCCGCATATTACGGCTGCGCTGCTCGTTCTTTACATCCTCGCCGGTGAGCAGCACCTGTGCCACTGTGTGATTGTACTCGTTGAACAGCTTGTCATAGGTGTACATCAGCTCGCACTGGCCCACGGCGGCGGCCGCCTGCTTCGTGGGCATATCCTTAGGTCGTCCCGGCAGGTTCAGCTTGCCCACGCCCATGCCGATGGCGCCGGAGGAGACGAGAATGATCTCGTGCCCGGCGTTTTTCAGGTCGCTCAGGACCTTGCACAGGCCCTCCATCCGCTGGATATTCAGCCGTCCGGTGGCGTGGGCCAGAGTAGAGGTGCCGACTTTTACCGTGATACGCATAGAAATGCCCCCTTCGGGAAAAGAATTTGGAGCCATTATACTACGAAACCCCGGGGATGAAAAGAAAAATTTTCCCTTGACAGGAGGGAGAACATCGTGATATGCTAACTGTACTAATACGCACAGTACACTTGATACGGAAAGGAGCGTGTGCGATATGATCGTGCTGGATTACCGGGACAGCCGTCCCCTGTACCAGCAGGTGAAGGACAGCCTGCGGCGCATGATGCTGACGGGGCTGCTGGAGCCGGACGAAAAGCTGCCCTCCGTGCGCTCTCTGGCTACGCAGCTGGCCATCAACCCCAACACCATCCAGCGGGCTTACGCGGAACTGGAGGCGGAGGGGTACATCTACTCTGTGGCGGGCAGAGGGAGCTTTGTCTCCGCCGGGGACGGCGAGCATCTGCGGCGCATCGCTGAACTGACGGGGCGGCTGGTCCCACTACTGGAGGAGCTGAAGAGCCTGGGCTATACCCGGGAACAGCTGCTGGTACTTTGGGAAGGAGGAGAGGGTAAATGATCGAGGTAAAAAACGTCGTCAAGACCTTTGACGGCTTCCGGGCGCTGGACGACCTGACCATGACGGTGCCCCACGGCGCGGTGTACGGCCTGGTAGGGCCCAACGGCGCGGGGAAATCCACCATCATCCGCCATTTGGCGGGCATCTACCGGCAGGACAGCGGCGACGTGCTGGTGGACGGTCAGCCGGTATATGAGAACACCGCCGTGAAGAGTCGTATGGCCGTTATCGGCGACGACTGGTACTACTTCCCGCAGTCGGGCATCCGGGAGATGGCGAAATTCCTCGCCGGTATCTACCCCGATTTCAGCTGGGAGCGGTACGAGAAGCTGAAGCAGGTCTTCCCGCTGGATGAGAAAATGATGCTGCGGCGGATGAGCAAGGGTATGCAGAAGCAGGCGGCCTTCTGGCTGATGGTGTGCTGTATGCCGGAGTACCTCATTCTGGACGAGCCGGTGGATGGCCTTGACCCGGTGATGCGGCGGCAGGTGTGGTCGCTGCTTCTGGGCGACGTGGCGGAGCGCGGCACGACGGTGCTGGTCTCCAGCCACAACCTGCGGGAGCTGGAGGACGTGTGCGACCATGTGGGCATCCTGAACCATGGTAAGGTGCTGCTGGAGCGCAGTCTCAGCGATCTGCAGGACAACACGGTAAAGCTGCAGGTGGCCTATCAGGGCGTTACCGAGCCGCCGCTGCCGGCGGAGCTGAACATCCTGCACCGCAGCCACGTGGGACGGGTGTACACCTATATCGTCCGGGGCAGCAGTCAGGAGATCATGCGCCGGATGCAGATCACCGAGCCGGTGCTGCTGGAATCCATCCCGCTGACGCTGGAGGAGATATTCATTTACGAGCTGGGAGGTGTGGATTATGCCGCGAAAGACATCCTTCTGTAACGCCGCGCTGCTGCGCAGCGATATAAAGCGCTACTGGCCGCTGCTGTTTTTGTATGTGGCCGTGTGGGTGGTGATCCTTCCCATGCAGATACTGTCGGCGAGCCGGGAGTGCGACGGCGTGGCGGAGGGCATCATGACCGTGCTGCAGCTGCGGCAGCACAACGTCATCATCCAGTCCATACCCGCCTCCGTGGTCATGTCCCTGCTGTTCGGCTGCTTTGCGGCCATGGCGGTGTGGTCGTACCTGATGTCCGGCCGCACCGTGGGACTGATGCACGCCCTGCCGGTGACACGGACACAGGCATTTTTCTCCCACGTCCTCTCTGCGCTGGGAGCGCTGACGGCGGGGAACGTGCTGATCTTCCTGCTGACCGCTCTGTGCAGCGCCGGCTTCTCCTACGTGGACTGGGCGGCGCTGGGCACGTGGCTGCTGCTGACGGAGCTGATGGCGCTGTTCTTCTTCGCGCTCGGCTCCCTGTGCGCCATGGTCACGGGATGGCTGCTGGCGGTGCCGGTGCTCTACGGCGCGATGAACGTCATCGCCCTCCTCCTGTACGCGGTGATAAGCACGATGACGCAGATGTTTTACTTCGGCTACAGCAGCAGCGACATTCCGGAGTTCATCACCTGGCTGACGCCGGTGGGTCGGATCTGGGATGCCGTGGCCAACGGCGGCGCCCAGCCCATCGAAGTGCAGTTCCGCGAGCCCATCGGCACCCAAAGCTATCAACGCGTCCAGCTGCCGGCCTCCGCCTTCTCCACCTGTATCATCTACGCCGCGGTGGGCATCGCACTGCTGGCGCTGGTGTGGTGGCTGTATAAAAAGCGCCCCAGCGAGACGGCCGGCGACGCTATGTCCTTCCGGTGGCTGCGCCCCATCGCCCGGTGGAGTATCGGTCTGTGCGGCGGTCTGGGGCTGGGTCTGTTCCTGCGCTATACCGCCTTTATCGATGGCGGCTTCGCCTGCCTGCTGATCTGCCAGCTGGTCATGGGCGTGATCTGCTTCTTCGCCGCCCAGATGCTGCTGCAAAAGAAGTTCCGCATCTTCAACAAGCGCTGGTGGCTGGAGACGGCGGCCATGGTGCTGGTGCTGGCGGCGGTGACGGTGTGCGTGAAGCTGGACATCACCGGCTATCAGCACCGCGTCCCGGACGCGGAGGACGTGACCTCCGTCCGCTTCAGCGCCAGCTATGCGGATTTCACCGCCGATGATCCCGCAGCGGTGGAGAGCGTGATCTCCCTCCACCGCGCCATTCTGGAGCAGTACGATGAGACAGGCGAAAGGCTGGAGAACCAAACCTATCTGGACACGGAGGGCGGCCCGATCACCCGCTATGTGCGTGTGGACTACCAGCTGCGGAACGGCACGAGTCTGTGTCGTGAGTGGAGGGTATCGATCGTCAACGGCTCCGATATCCACCGGCTGCTGACCCAGCTGGTGAGCCGCACCGACTGCCGGGAATCCCTTATGGGTCTGGATGTCCTGCGGAAATATGGCGGCGTGAGCAACGTGGCGGGCGGCTACGTCACCCAGTACGAGACCGGCGCGTTTGCGGATCTGACCCGCCAGCAGGCGCAGGATCTGGTGTCCCATGCGCTGGCGGACGCCGCCAACAGCCGCGCACCCATCGACCCCCTGCGCGACGATATGTACAGCAGCACCAACCTTGACATTGAGATTCGGCTCAACACCGACAAGGGCAACGTCTCCTTCAGCCTCAACGTCCCCGACTTCGCCGTGGAGACAAAGGCGTTCCTCGATGCACTGGAGTTCGAGGAGCCGGTGGACGGCACCTATGATAGCTCCACCGTGGCCGTGGACGAGATATTGTACGACTGAGCAGATGCGTCAGGCCCCCGGCGGAGCCGGGGGCCTGGCGGTATACATGAAAGCAGTCCCCCGGCCTTGCCGGGGGACTGCTGCTGTTTACTCGTTGGTGTAGTTGTCGAAATAGCCCTGAATGTAGACGATGGGCGTGCCCTTGTCGCCGCTGCCGCTGGTCAGGTCGCACAGAGAGCCGATCAGGTCGGTGAGGTTCCGGGGCGTGGTGCCCTCGGACACCATGTTGCCCACCAGAGACTTCTTGGCGTCCTTGGCCTTGATCTTCTCGGAGATGGCGTTCTTCAGCTCCTCGCCGCTGAGGTCGGCGAACTCCTTGTCCGCCAGATACTTCAGCTTCAGCTCGTTGGGCGTACCAACCAGACCGCTGGTATAGCCGGGAGCCACCACGGGGTCAGCCAGCTCCCAGATCTTCCCGGCGGGGTCCTTAAACGCGCCATCGCCGTAGACCATGGCCTCCACCCGCTTGCCGGTGGCGTCGCTCATCGCCTTGCCGATGTCCTCCGCCACCGCCTTGGCGTCGCGGGGAAACAGCTTCACGCGGTCGTCGTCCGCCTTGTTGCTGCCCAGCAGGCCGTACTGGGTGTTGTAGCCGCTGCCGTCCACGGGCGCGGTCAGCAGGTCGTCCAGACCCAGCACCACCTTGGCACCGGCGGCGGTTAGCAGACGCTTGCTGCGCTGGCGGCTGTGGATGTCGCAGGTGATCACCGTGTCGGTGTAGGGCAGGATAGCGGTGACGCGGTTGGCGAACACGATCTCCGCCTGGGCACCGGCCTCTTCGATGATGGACTTGTAATAGGCCACATAGTCCACGCCGGTGAAGGGATGCACCACCTCACCGAAAGCCGCGCGGAACTGCTCCAGCGACAGCACATCGTGCCACGGGTCGATGCCGGCCTCGTCCAGCTGGTCCAGACTCACCAGATGGTTGCCCACCTCGTCGGAGGGATAGCTCAGCAGCAGCACGACCTTCTCGGCGCCCATGGCGATGCCCCGCAGCAGCAGGGAGAAGCGGTTGCGGCTGAGGATGGGGAATGCCACGCCCACGGTCTTGCCGCCGGTCTTGGCGCGGACGTCCTCGGCGATCTGCTCGCAGGTGGCGTAGTTGCCCTGGCAGCGGGCCACGACGGACTCGGTCACGGCCACCACGTCGCCGTCGCGGGCAGTGATGTTGTTTTCACTGAGTGCGTTCAGAACCGTGCTGACGGTGATGTCCACCACGCTGTCGCCCTCGCGGAAGATGGGGGCGCGCACGCCCCGGACCACGGTACCCAAAGTTCTGCTCATAGCGGAAGCCCTCCTGATATAATTAAGGTGTTGTGTTGAAATCGTCAAAGGCAGCGAAAACGCGCAACAGAAAATAGTATATCACAAAATAAACATAAGTAAAATACATAAAATTGATATCTGCATTTTGATTAGCTAATGATGCGGCTGGCGCAGAAATTCCTCTTGCTTTTTTGCGGGGAATGTGTATAATAGTGAGGTACGCAAGTGAATACGGGCTTGTAGCTCAGCTGGGAGAGCAAAGCCCATATATTGCAACCTTGTCCCGCAAAAATCTCGCGGCCAAAATTTTCGCCACCGGAGTTGCCGAAAATTTTGGCAAGGTGGTCAAAACCCACCTCGCAAATTCGTCAACAAGACAAACAACTTCATATTCGGGCTTGTAGCTCAGCTGGGAGAGCGTTCGGTTCGCATCCGAGAGGTCGAGGGTTCGAATCCCTTCAGGTCCACCAAGAAAAGCTGTGAAATTTCATATTTCACAGCTTTTTTGCAACTTTTTGAGGAGATTTATATGGATGCGAACCGAGCGTTTCCGGCGGATTTTGGAGATTTTAGGGAGTATTGACCCCAAGCGGTTCGCATCTTAAAAACAACATATAGAAAAACGAGAGCGTCGGTTTGTTGGTTTCGTAGAACCATCAACCGGCGCTCTTTTTGCATTTTCAGGACAGATCAAGGGCGGAAGCCCGGAGAGGAGCAATATGCGAAAACCAACAGGACCGCTGGCGCGGCGGATCGACGAGCAGCAGCCAGCGCCCTATCAGCAGAGGTCACCGGAACCGGTGTTTTGCATCGAAAACGAGCGATGCCGTGGATGCCCGTATCCCGCCCACGGCATCATCTGCTGGCACCGGGATGGCACTTGTCTGCGCACAGATATGGAAGAAATAGAAAGGAGACGCAAATGATGATTCAAGCGGTTCTCAGTAACCCCAACCACCCGGAATACGGCGTGGCGACTATCCCGTTCCCCATTCCGCATGACCAGTACGCACACTGCATGGAGCTGCTGGAGGCGTTGGAGGTCGGTGACGCGGTCAAGGCAGATTGCAAGGTGGAGAAGATCGACAGCTTCTACACCGTCCTCAAACGCACAAAAATGCTGACGGTCAATGTGGAAGAGCTGAACTACCTTGCCAAGCGGCTGGATGGCTTCGATGCGGGCGAGGCCGCGCAGTTTCAGGCGATGGCGCACAAGCTGGAGCTTTTCGAGCTGAAGGATCTCATCAACCTGACCTTCTGCTGCCAGCAGGCCACGGTCATTACCGACTTTTCCGACCTCGCCGCCATCGGCCGTGACCACTACATGAACCTGCACGGCGGCTGTGCAAGCGTGGATGAGCTGAACGCGCTGGACGGCGAGAAAACCGCGCGGCAGTTCATCGAAAGCGGCAGCGGCACGATCACCCCCTACGGCGTGGTCTACGACAACGGCATGAAGTTAGAGCAGATCTATGACGGCCGCTTCTTCCCCTGCTATTACTATGAGCCGAATGTCATCACCGTTGCGGTGATCTCCAAAGCCGAGCCGGAGGACACAGAACACATCACATGGCTGTTTCTCCCTATGGTGCAGGAGGAGATCGACCGCGCCCTCCTTCGCGGAGGTATCACAGATCCCGCCGATGTCCGCCTGCGGCTGGAGGACAGCCAGCTCCCCAATGAGGTGGATATCCTGTTGGATATGGAGTACGAAACCCTCTCCGACCTCAATGAACTGGCAGCGGCAACGGATGGGTTATCAAAAGCGGATATGGAAAAGCTGGGCGCCGTGGTCATACTGGCAGAGCCAAAGTCTGCGGCACAGATCAAAAACCTTGCGGAAAGTCTCGACCTCTTTGACTTTGCCCCCGGCGCGCACTCTCCCGCCGAGTACGGCAAGTATATGATCCGTCAGTCCGGCCGCTTCGAGTATGACGAGAACCTCGACGCTTTTTATGACTATGGAAAGTACGGCACGGAGCGCATGAACGCGGAAGACGGGATGTTCACTGACCGTGGCTATGTTGCCTACAAGGGCTTTTTTCGCATGGAAGAAGTGATGAACGGCAGCCAGAGCAGCCGCATGGAGATGGGAGGGATGATGTGATTATTCAAGCAAAACTCAGGCGGAAACAGTCCGAGTACGAGGGGGAACCCTGCGCCGTGGATAAGGTCATCGAGCTGCCAAGCCTGCGGTTCCAGCAGTTCAGCCGCGCACTGCTGGCTGACTATGATTTCATCGCAGAAAACAAAAATGCCATCCGACACGATGATGACTCCAGGCACTGCCTGCTCATCCTCGACGCGGAGGGAAAGGACGGTTTCCTTGTTGATCCGCAGGGATATAACTATGCCCGGTACAGTGCCTTTGTCCCCAACGCCCGCAGTTTGCTGACGCCGGATATGGGGATCGACCGCAGCTATCTTTCGCCGGCAGAGCCTTGGCGGGATGAGAGCCGGGATGAAATGCTCCGCATGACGCTGCGTGTTGAGGGAAAGCCGGACTACACCCTCGTCCTCCCCGCTGATGAGGAATACCTCGACGCGGTGAAAAATTATCTTGATATTGATGTTTTCACAGATGCCATGCTCTGTGATATTCGCTTTAAGGTACCATACATCGGGGAGCTGATCTGCGACACGGATTGCCCTGCCGTGGAGGATTACAACGATTTTGCCGAAGATTTGGAGGACATCTGGCAGCAGGACGGTGCGCTCCTGACCTACGCCGCCGTGCTGGAGGCCGAGAAGCCGGAAACCCTGCACCGTGCCTGTGAACTCTTGCAAGATTTGGATAACTACCAGCGCATCACGGAGGATGCCTACGGTTACGGTCAGCAGCGATTGCAGGAAACACTGGGGCTGGATGATGAAGCCATCTATGAGCTGGACGGCTACATGGATTTTGAGAAATACGGTCAGGACTGCATGGAAAACGACTGCGTGACAAAAACAGAGTTCGGCCTGCTGCGCCGCTTAGAGCCGCCGTTCCCGGAGCAGCGGCAGGGGCAGAGGATGATGTAAGCAAAAGCGGCTCGATCCATTTGGAACGAGCCGCTTGATAGGCAGACAAACTGAAATCCGTCTATGCCCAGATTGCCATTGCCAGCGTACCACAAACCATCAGCAAAAGACCGGCAAACGCCTTCTTTGTAAGCTTTTCTTTGAATACAAAGTACGAGAAGCCGATTGATATCAAGATACTCAGCTTGTCGATCGGAACGACGACGCTGACGATGCCGTTCTGTATCGCATAATAATAGCACAGCCAGCTGCCTCCCGTGGCAAGTCCCGAAAGAGCAATAAACACAAGCTCTGTTTTGTCAATGCTTTTTACCTGCGATTGCTTACCTTTCATGAACACGATGAGCCATGCCATCACCAATACAACGCCGGTGCGAATCGCCGTACCGAGATTTGACTCAACATTGCTGATACCCACTTTGGCAAGTATCGATGTCAGTGCCGCAAACAAAGCAGAGCCGATTGCATACGGCAGCCATGCGGACCTTTCGTTTTTCGCTCCGGAGTTCTTTTTTTCAATCATCAGAAACACGCCCACGGCAAGCAGCGCCGTGCCGATCAGTTTGACGGCAAGATGATTGGTTTCTTTGAAGAGAATGATCGCAAGAAGAACCGTAAGGACGGCGCTTGATTTGTCGATCGGAACGACCTTATTGACATCTCCGATCGACAACGCTTTAAAATAGCACATCCAGGAGGCACCGGTCGCAAGTCCGGATAGAATTAAAAAAATCAGAGACTTTGATGCTATTGCGGTTATCGTATTTGCCGAGCCGACAACGAATACCATGATCCACGAAAAAAGCAAAACAACAATGGTACGCAGTGCGGTTGCGATATCCGAATCCGTTTTTTTAATGCCGCATTTAGCTAATACCGAGGTCAGACCCGCAAAAACGGCAGATAATACCGCCATGAAAAGCCAAAGCACTTCTATTCTCACTCCTTCACAAATCCCGATTAGTTTGCCACATCATAGCACACCCCCCAAAATGTGTAAAGCCAAATTCTACACCGAAAGGAGACCAAAATCTTGAAAAATGCAACACAATTCCATATCCGACCTACCCGCCCGGAAGAGGCGGGCTTATTTTATGCCCAGCACCCCGAAGAAGATAAGCGCCTTGGCGCTGTCGGCCATGTCCGCATGGATTTCGGGCGCAGCGGCAACGAGTTCTGGCATACATGGTGGCCCCGCGGCCCGGAGGAGCTGAACAGCCCCGCGTTCAAGGCGGAGCTGCAGGAGGTCGTGGACACGCTGCGGGAGAGTGTGCTGAAAAGCCGCTTCGCTATGGAACGATTTTGCTATGAACACGGCGGAAAAATCGACGGCGGCTATGTACAGAACTACGGCTACATCGTGGAAACGGAGCGCTACCGCTACTGCCTGCGGTGCAACCCGTCCCCCGGAGATTACAACTGCTACTGTACGGCCTATGATCTGGATGTCCAGCGGCAGAGCATGGCGCAGGAAGAAGCGCCTCACATGGATATGGGAGGCATGGTATGAGCATAGGAGCGGCTTGTGCCAGAGGGCCTCCCACCTTGTCAGACCATTGGAAATCTTTCCGTTGACTTACGGATGGTTGTGTGGTAGTTGTTTGTGCTACCAAAACACGAAAGGAGAAACGCACATGAAAAAGAGAATCATGACCCTGATGGCGGGAATGCTCCTGCTGCTCACGGCCTGTGGGCAGACGGGGAGCAATTCCGCATCGACGATGCTGCCGGTGGCGGCGGTGCAGAGCGCAGCACAAGGTGTGGCTGGTGTAGCGGACAAGACGGCGGACAAGGCTGAAATGCCACAGAAGGAGGAAAAAACCGAGGACAGTGCGGATACGCCGCTGCCGGTCGAGCGGGCGGGTGCGGAGAATGCGGATAACGCCGCAGAAAAGCAGCCTACAACCGCTGAAACGGCACCGCCCACTACCCCTGAACAGCCGGCAATACCCGCGCCTGTGCCGGAGGATAAACCTGCTCCCGCACCCACACCGGCACCTGCACAGAAGCCGGCGGAGAAACAGGAGGAAGAACCTGCGCCTGCGCCTACGCCCGAACCTGCCCCTACGCCTAAGTCTGCCGCCAGCGGGAACATCTACTCCATTGCGGAGGCTATTCAAGCGGGCAACGAGTACGCAAGAGTGCAGTACGGCGTGACCATCGACACCACAATGACCGCCGCTGACTCCAGCTTCTTCCCCGGTACAGCGGACAGCGTGGCATGGCTGGCAGAGAACGGCGGACAGGCGGCACTGACCGCCGCCGTAAAGGGCAACGTGGACGCCACCTTCGCCTGTCTCGCCGCCATGGACGGCGCGGAGACGGTCAGCGCGTATGCGCGGTTCAACTGCACCGCCCGCTATGATGCGGCATCGGACGAATACATCGTGGTGGTGCTGTACGGATAAACCAACTGAATACCCGACCGAAAGACCGACAGCGTGAGCTGCCGGTCTTTTGCGTTGGGAGAAAGGACGAGCATGAAGAAAACAATTCCTAAGCTGTTGATGCTGGTATGCCTTTTAGTAGCAGTCATGGGTCTGTCCATCGTGACCGCCCACGCAGCCACGGTCACAGGCACGATCAGCGGCGGTAACGAGTACCGCTACCATGAGGACAAAACGCCCGTACCGCAGTGGGGCGCGTTTACCAGCACAAAGCTGAAATACTTTACCAGAGATGATACGGGCGTAACGGTGCCTGCCTACTGTATGGAGCCATCCGTTCGCTCTGCCAGCGGCGATCTGAGCTACTCTTCCACCAGTTGGAGCAGCCTGAGCTGGAATCAGCGGTACGCTGTGACGCTGGCACTCTCCTACGGCTACGGTGGCAACTATGATTTTTATGGTATCCATCCCGACTGCGCGCAGCTGGCGACGCAGGCGGTGATTTGGGAGTTCGTGTGTGGCTACCGCGGTACGACCTATCCGTACACCCTGTATGATACCACTTGCGCCAACCTGTTCCACTACGCCGGCGACGGCGTGCAGGAGGCATATGACATCCTTATTGACCGCATCATGGAGCATGGCGTGATCCCCAGCTTTGCGGTGAAGTACCGCAATCAGCTTTCGGACGCCAATGCCATTACGCTGACATGGGACGGCAGTCAGTATGTGGGTACAGCCACCGATACCAATGGTGTGCTATCGCAGTACTACTTCCGGACCAATATCAGCGGCGTAACCGTCAGCCAGCGGCGTAATGTACTGACCGTGACGGCCACAAAGGACGCCGCAGCGAAGCTGAACGGCTATATCAGTAGCGACTACGGCTACGCACTGGATGTGGAGGGTACGGAGTCTGTGCTGCTGGAGCCCAGCAACGGCAGCAATTATCAGGCTTGTGCCGCGCTGACCTCACTGCCCGACCCGGTGTGGGCGTACATCCACTTCAAAGTCAAAATTGTGGAGGAAAAAGGCAGCCTGACCATCAATAAGGTGGACGCGGAAACCGGCAAGGCACTGGCAGGCGTGACATACCGGCTATTTGATGCCAATGGTAAAAAGGTGGCTGACATGACCACCGGTGCAGACGGTAAGGCGGTATTCAAAGCTTTACCACAGGGCAAGTACAGCTATCAGGAGATCAGCGCGCCCAGCGGCTATGTGGTGGACAACACCAAGTATCAGATCACCATTACGGCCACGGCACTGAACATTACACAAAAGAGAACCAACACGCCTGCCAAGGCCAGTATTGAGATCGTCAAGGTGGACGCTGATAACAAGACACCGCTGCAAGGTGCGGGCTTCCGCCTATACGATACTTCCGGCAAGCAGGTCGCGGAGGGCTATACGGATGCCAACGGCAAGCTGACCTTTTCCGGTTTGCGGTTGGGTAGCTATACCTACAAGGAATTCAAAGCACCAGACGGATATGTTTTGGATACCACGGCGTACTCCGCTGTGCTGAACCAAAACGGGCAGGTGCTGAAAGTCACCCGTGAGAACACGCCGATCAAAGGCAGTATTGAGGTCTTGAAGGTGGACGCAGAAACCAAGCAGCCGCTGGGCGGTGTGGTGTATCGTCTTTTCGATGCTGATGGCAACAAGATCGCGGATAGCACGACCGATGCCGCAGGCAAGGTGACATTCTCCGGCCTGCGACTTGGCAAATACTTCTATCAGGAGATCGGCACCGTAGACGGCTATGTGCTGGACGAGACCAAATACGATTTCAGCCTGACCACAGCAAACCTTAATATCAAGGTCACTCGCGAGAACGCACCCGCTAAGGGCAGCATCACCGTCCGCAAGGTGGATGTGACGGGCGCACCGCTTGCCGGTGCGGAGCTGCTGTTGGAGACTTCCACAGACGGTAAGACATGGACGGAGGTGGGCAGAATCACCACCGACAGTACAGGCATCGCCAAGTGGGAGAATCTTAAAATCGGTGCGCAGTACCGCGTGACGGAGACCAAAGCCCCAGCAGGTTATACCCTCCTGGCTGAGCCGCTGTTCACGGGAGCATTGGACAGCAGCAACCGAGATGTTACCATCACTGCCTGTAACAATGCAGGCTTCGTGCTGCCCTTCACGGGCGGTATGGGATTTACAACCTATTTCCTGTTTGCAGCACTCATGCTTTGCGTGGGTGTTTATTTTTGCAAAAAATCTGATTTTATGAAGGAGACAACCAAATGAAAAAGATCCATCGCGTATGGGCCATGCTCTTGGTCGCTATCATGGCTCTGAGCCTCATCACCACAGCGTTCGCAGAGCCTACCATCGACCCCAGCAAGAAAGCATCCCTGAGCATCTACAAGTACGACATCACCAAGGCCGGCAACGATGGCGCGTGGGACGCGGAGTCCTATGTTTCCACCGGCCTGCATGACGACGCAGTTATCGACAAGCTGAGCAAGTACGCCATTCAGGGCGTAGAGTTCACCTACCTTCGCGTCGCTGATATTGCCATGAACAATGAACTGGTGGACGGCCAGCGCCAGGTGGGCGTACTGTATGGCTTCGACAGCTCTGAACGCTCCAATGCCGTACTGTCTGCCATCGGACTGACCGCTGCGGACGCTCACAAGACCGACAATGGCGTCAATTACTTCACCAGCGATCTGCTGAACAACAAGCTGTCCACCGCGCTGACTGCCAATGCCACCACTGTCAAGAATGCTCTGGAGGCCGCTGTGAAGAACGGTGGTGTTGCTATGGCGGAGACCGATGCCACCGGACACACCTCCGCTGATCAGTTGGAGCAGGGTTTGTATCTCGTCGTGGAGACCAGAGTCCCTGAGAATGTGACGTCTACCTGCAATCCCTTCTTCGTATCTCTGCCCATGACTACCATTGACGGCGCGGCGTGGAATTACGATGTCACCGTTTACCCCAAGAACCAAACTGGCAATCCCACTCTCGACAAGACCGTGCGTGAAGGAAAGAACTCCACCGGCAAGCACAACGGCAGCCTGACTGACATTAAGGACGGTTACGAGCATACTGCTACCGCATCCGTGGGTGATATTGTGGACTATCAGATCATCAGCACCCTGCCCACCATCACATCCAAGGCATCTTCTCTCAGCGAATATACTTACGTCGATACCATGTCTAAGGGCATCAAGTACAACAAGAATGATGTGGTCATCGAGTTCTTTAAGGACGCTGGCTGCACTGATAAGATCGCCACATGGGATGAAAACTCCGGCAAATTCACCGTGAGTTACGATGATACCGCCAACACCATGACCATCCGCATGACCGATACCGGTCTGGCGGAGATCAACGAGGCGGCCACCGTGTATACCGGCAGCGTGAAGCGCGGCTATTCCGACTGCACCATGCGGATCACCTATGCGGCAACCCTGACCTCTGATGCCAAGATAGGCGATACCGACAATCCCAACGAGGTCGTGCTGACCTGGAAGCGTACCAACACGACTTACTTTGATACCCTCAAGGATTGCTGCCATGTCTACACCTACGGCATTGACGTTCTCAAGCAGTTTTCTGACAACGGCGGCAATCTGCGAAATGTGAAGTTCCGGCTGCACAACGACACCGATGATGTATTCGTGATTGCCGACTTGAAGGATGGCGTGTATTACGCCAAGGGCTTTGCCGCCAAGAAAGCGGACGCCACCACCTTCGTCCCCAACGTGCAGGGTCATGTGGTGGTGAAGGGGCTGGAGGATGACACCTACTCCCTGACCGAGACTGCCACCGACAAGGGTTACATTTTGCTGAAGGACGCGGTCAAGATCGTTATCAAGACCGCCGAGAACGGCCAGTGCGAGAAGTGCGGTGCCAAACTGCTGACCGCCTCCGCCACCGTCAACGGTGAGCCGGTGAGCATGACGGACGCAAACGCTGTTGTGCCGCTGCGTATCATCAACAATCCGGGATTCGACTTGCCCAAGACCGGCGGTTATGGCGTTTGGATGTATACGGTGGGCGGCGTTCTGCTGCTGGGCGCGGCGGCCTTCATTGTCGTCAAGTCCCGCAAGCATAAGAGTGAACAGTGAAGCGCTGGCTGCTGGCGGCGGCTTGCGGTATTGCAGCGCTGGGGCTGATGCTTTATCCGCTGGTGGGAGAACTTCTGAGTGAGAAATACCACTCAGACATAGAAACCGTCTACACCGCCGCTATTGAAAACACCGATGATACCGAACTGACTGCCCAGCGGCAGGCCGCGGAGCAGTACAACGCTATGCTGTCCGGCCAGGCGGCCATCACAGAGGGAGGGGCTTCCGCCCCTCCCTTGGCCTATGCCGAACAGCTCACGGTGGGTTGTGTCATGGCCTATGTGGACATCCCCAAGATCGGCGTATATCTGCCGGTGCAGCACGGCACGGACGCGGACACGCTGGAGCGTGCCGTGGGTCATGTGGTAGGAACATCCTTGCCGGTAGGCGGCAACGGCACCCACGCAGTGCTGTCGGCGCACAGTGGACTGGCGAGTTCCAAGCTGTTTTCGGACATCGACCAGCTTGCAGTGGGCGACACGTTTTACATCCACGTGCTGGGCGATACGCTGGCATACAAGGTGGATGCCGTCCACACGGTACTGCCTACAGACACGAGTCTGCTGCAAATTGCGGATGGCAAAGATTTGGTCACGCTTGTGACGTGTACCCCTTTTGGCATCAACACCCACAGGCTGCTGGTGCGAGGCCATCGTGTGCCGTATGTGCCGGAGCAGGAAGCGACTGCCGCCGTGGAAAAACCTGTGGCATCTTCCTGGACGCGGCATTACCTCACCGGATTGGGTATCGGCCTTGGCGCGGTAGCTGTTGCAGGCAGCGGATACTTCCTGATGAGGAGGAAACGCCATGCGTAAGACAGCCCTTGTACTGGAGGTACTGTTGGCCGTGGCGGGCATGTGTGTGATGCTATGGCCGGTGTTCACGGGGCAAAGGCTGCAAGCCGACACAGATGAGGCCGTGCAGAGCTTCCTTGAAGAACGAAAGCCGGAGCAACAGTACCCTGAGCTATTGGCGGCTCTACAGGAGTACAACCGACAGCTTTATAAGGAAAAGCAGTGTAATCTCACCGACCTCGAAGCCTGTGAGGAGCCTGCCGCCGACCTGACCACCTACGGTGTAGCTGACGAGATCATCGGCGTGCTGGAGATACCCGCTATGAAGCTGACCATGCCTGTCTATCTGGGCGCGTCCGATGAACACCTTGCCGCAGGCGCGGCGGTGCTGGGCAACACGTCAGTTCCCATCGGCGGTGACAGCACCAACTGCGTTATTGCCGGTCACCGAGGTTGGAAAGGTGCGGACTACTTCCGGCACATCGACCGCTTGCAGGTAGGCGATACTGTTACGCTGACGAACCTATGGGAGACACTGACCTACACGGTGGCCGACATCCAGGTCATCCAGCCCCATGAGGTGGATAAGATCAAGATACAGTCAGACCGTGACCTGCTGACGCTGCTGACCTGCCATCCCTACGCTTCGGGCGGGCGGCAGCGGTTTGTGGTGTACTGCGAGAGAACGGAGGTGAGATAACTATAAGCATTTTCGGCAAGGTGACCTTCGTAGGGGACGACGATATCTTCTACGACGATGCAGACGCCTTCCTGGACTGCATCCGGGAGGAGCTGCCCTATCGGGACACCACAGGGTTTCGCTATGAAGTCCTGATAGACGATCCCGCTATCCGCAAGGCCGCAGATGACATCCTGTTTGACTTTCTTGGTGAGGAAAACCCCTGTGAGCTGGAAGACTACACACAGACGATGGGAGGAATTTAGTATGAATGTAAATCGGGAGATGCTGGCGTTCCTGCGGAAGCAGTACCCTGTGGGTACACGCATCCGGCTGGACTCCATGCAGGATCCGTATGCACCGGTGGAGGCTGGCACGACGGGGAAACTGGACTATATTGACGACGCCGGGCAGTTCCATATGAAATGGGACAACGGACGGACGCTGGCGCTCATTCCCGGCGTGGACAGCTTTACCGTTTTACCGCCCGAGCTCAGCATGACGAAGCTATATATGCCGCTCACCGCCGAGCTTTATGAGCCGGATGTGTATGGCAATATGCAGGAAGAACCGGAGCTGCTGACCGGACACGACCTGACCGCGTATGAGGACAATATCCTCAGCGCACTGGTGAAGTATCGGATGCCGGAGGAGACCACCCGCGGCATCATGCACTGGTACGATACGCCGGACAGTGTGAACGACAAGGTGCGCTCCGTTACCTTCAGCGTGGAGCGGCGAAACGGCAAGCTGTGGGGTATCGCGGAATGTCAGATCAGCGGCGAGTTGTCGGCGGCAGAGCTGACCACGCTGAAGGATTATATTGAAGGACAGGCGTCGGACGGCTGGGGCGAGGGTTTCGAGCAGCATGAGATCGCCGTTGGACGTGGCAGCGAGCTGTATGTGCATCTGTGGCAGGATGAGGACTGGAGCATCCAGACGGAGCAGGAGCGCTTCCGCGCCCACTTCGAAAAGCTGCCGGAGATGTGCTTCACGCTGCTGCCGGGCACGGGACAGCTCATCTGCATCAAACGCGGCGAAAGCGGGTACTACCCCAGCGATTGGTCTACCGGTGACGCCCACGAGAACCGCCGTATCGCGGATGAGCAGAACAGGAAGAGAGGCGTGACGCCTGCACAGGAGGAGGCTATGAAGATCGGCAGTATGTGCGGCTGGGATGTACCCGGTGCAGACCCGGACAACTGTGAGGACATCGTACAGCGCCGTGGGGGGATGGAGCTTGGATAAAAAGATTATCTCCATATACATGGGCAATCCCGACAACAGCAATCACGCGGAGCTGACACTCCGGCGAGTACTGAATCTGGCGTACAGCGTGGATTGCTGCCATGTGGTGCCGGGGATCACGGACGATGCAGCGTTGGGACAGTTCTACGTGGAAAATGATTTTCGCCCGGATTTGGCAAACGTGCCGGACAGCCGCTGCAAGTACCGCGGCAAGGCGTGGACATGACCATGCAGTAAAATTTAACAACAATGGGACCGCTTTCCGAAAAGGGACGGCGATCCCTCTTTTGCGTCCTTTTCGGTGAACGGTCACCGGAAGGGAGTGCAAGAATGACGAAGGAAACCTTTGCCCTGTATCTGGAAAATGGATTTAAGGGGCGCAGAAATGTGATCAGCAGCCGGGAATTGGAGCGTGTGCTGGGCATCAGCGGGAACGAGCTGCGGCGGCGCGTCAACCGGCTGCGGCAGGACACTGTACCCATCGCGGCAGACCAGCGAGGCTACTACTTCGCGGAAACGGCGGCGGAGGTCTATGATACCATCCGTGGCTTGCAGAAAATGCGCAGCGGACTGGACGCGGCTATCTCCGGACTGGAGCGTGCATTGGAGAAATTTGATGCGTGACAGCCTGATAAAGCTCATGCCTTGGATGGGCGGTAAGGGACAGCTTATGTGGGCCATACAGATGCTCCTGCCTATCCACTATAAAACACTGGTGGATGTGTTTGGCGGCAGCGGTATCATCACGCTGAATACTGCCGTGCCGAAGGGGTGCCTGCAAATATATAACGACCTGAACCACGACCTGTATAACCTGCTTTTCTGCGTCAAGCACCGCCCTATGGCCCTGACGAAAGAACTGAGCTTTCTCCCTATCAATGCCCGTGATGAGTTTGATGTGCTGCGCAGACAGCTGCAGGGTGAGGACTTCACACAGCTGTATCTGGATGAGGAGCTGCAGCTGGCGGAGCAGATGTTCCCACCGCCGGAGGCGGAGGAGGTCAAGCGGCTGCTGCAAAGCCGTGCGGAGCTGTCGGATGTGCGCCGCGCCGCCGCTATCTACAAGCTGCAGCGATACAGCTATAACGGCAACGGCGACAGCTATGGTGTGAGCTCCTGTGATATACAACGATTTTTTCGGGATATTTGGGAGTGTTCTCACCGCCTGAAGGATGTAGCGCTGGAGAATAAGGATTTCGAGAGCATCATCACCACCCATAATGATCCGCAGACCACGGTCTACTGTGACCCGCCCTATTATGAGGCGGAGCGTTACGCGGTGGAGTTTCCCCGCAGTGATCATCAACGGCTCCATGACGTACTGGCGCAGCACAGGGGCTTCGCCATGGTGTCCTACAACAACTGCGCTTATATCCGCGAATTATACGATGATTTTTACATCTACGAGGCAGAACGTCCCAACAGCCAATCCAAGAAGAAAAACGACAAGTACAAGGAGTACATCATGACCAACTACGATGCACGCATCTTTGCGCCGCAGATGACGCTCTTTGGCGATTATGCCAACGGGGAGAGATCATGCAAGCTGGTACACATACCTGAGAAACCTTTGAGAACAATTTAGGAGGACAATACCATGAAGAACGAAATGACTTGGGATAAGAACGGCCTGCTCATCCCCAACGGAGAGCTGGCAGAGCAGGGGCTGGACTGCGGGGAGCTGTCCGCCCAAATGACACAGAACCTTATCATGCTCATGCCGCAGGAGATGACAGCGGCGCAGGCGGCAAACGTGCTGGCGGGGCTGCTGGATGCGGCGTCGCAGATCACAGAGGCGGTGCTGGACGCCTGCAAGATGCCCTGCGGCAAACACTGTGACAGAGCCGCTGAGGAGTTTGACCTGGACGCCGTGCCGGAGATGATCCGTATCCTGCTGCTGAACAGCGGATGCTGCCCGTCCGGGCTGGCGTACCATCTGGAGGAGGGGGATATCATCTATGCTGTCAAATGAGGAGATGTACCCCTACACGGCGAAGGAGGCGCGGGACAGGGGCGAGCTGGAGCTGTGGCGCGCCAATTTCCGCAGCAACTGCGCTTGTGCCGGTGCCATAGAGCTGGCCATCCGCATGGACTTCGACGGGATGCACCTCAAGGACGGCTGCGCCAAAAGCGTCATCGACCAGTACGGCTACAAGCGCGTGGGCTTTGTGCTGGCCAATACGCTGCAGATGCAGTCCTACGATGGGCGTTACCACGAAACGAATAAGAGATGGAGCCGTACCATCTTCGTGCCCGAGGACGGCGGACACCGGCATACCTTCCTTATAAACAGCCACCCCGCCATACTGGACGGCTTCGTCAGTAACTACCGTGCGGAGCTGGCGAAGCTGCACCTGTTCGGCGCGGAGCACTGCGAACCCAATTCCGGGGAGCAGGATTTCACCGGCAGGGTGTTGGTGCTGTCGCCGGACACGCTGCGGGAATCCTGCTGGCAGCCGGAGAACCAATTGTGGCTGGCTTCCGGTGGCTTCGGCTGCCGCCCTCACGCTCGAGGCCGTTCGGTGTTCTGTACCTGTTTGGGCGACGGTGAGACAACGAGATGGAATCGCTCCGAGTTCGTGGGCATCATCCGCGACGAGTGCATCCCCGACTGGGCGGCGGAGAAGCTGGCCGAGCTGCGGCAGAGCCAGAACGCACCCGCCATGGGCGAAATGACAATGTGAAGGAGAACGCTATGAAATATGTGAAACGTGCGGTAATGGTCTGCGGCGCAGCGGCGCTGCTCTGCTGGCTGTTTTCCGTGGCGGCCTACGCCACAGGCAGCGGCGATGTGGCCGGTGCAGTGGAGAGCACATGGGCGGCGGCATCAGGGCAGATCAAGACCGTCGTCAACAATGTGGTGTTCCCGGCCATCGATATGATCCTCGCCATTTTCTTCTTTGTGAAGCTGGGGACTGAATATTTTGACTATCGAAAGACGGGCCAGTTTGAATGGACAGCACCGGCCATCCTGTTCGCGTGTCTGGTTTTTACCCTGACCGCACCGCTGTACATCTGGGGCATCGTGGGTGTGTGAGCGTGCCTATGTTCAATTTTCGGTTGGCTTTTTGCGGAAAGCGTGGTAAAATAACATGGAAATGACAGAGAAAAGAGGTGGCACGATGCAGTATACACTGATGCACAAGAATATCGCGGTTGCCGATATGGAACTGGATGAGGCGACAAGCTCTATCCAGCGTATCGACGCGGTGTACCGTCCGGAGCATCTTCCGGTGGCTACGGCATCAAAACGGGACGGCGTGGATCGTGCCGCGCTCAATGCATGGTGGATCGACCGCTGCATCCCCGCCAGCCGCTCCGGTGTGCGAAAGGCACTGGAAACGCTGGAGCTGCCAAATACGCAGGTGCTGCTGACACGCTGCTTTGGCCTGAGCCTCTCAGACCAGTACTGGGTCAGGCCCTGGGGCAGCGACCTCCAGTGGGAGCGCATCAACTTCTTTGAAAATCCCTTCTCGGAGGACATCGGTGACGTCCTGCTGGGCAAGGCCACGGACGCGGTGAATTTCGATTTCAGTTCCCCAGATAACACGTCGGACGGCTATCTGAAAAAGCGTTGGAAGATCATCGACGGGAAGCGGTGCCTGCTGAAGGCGGGAAGCAATCCCTTCATGCAGCAGCCGTTCAACGAGGTAATCGCATCACTGGTGGCGGAGAAACTGGGTATCTCCCACGTGCCCTATACGCTGCTGTGGGATGATGACACGCCATACAGTGTCTGTGAGGATTTCGTTACGCCGGACACGGAGCTTGTCAGCGCGTGGCGCGTGATGCAGTCCATGAGGAAAGACAACAACTCATCGCTCTACCGCCACTATCTGAACTGCTGCGAGGCGTTGGGTGTGGAGGGTATGGAACACGCGGTGGATCAGATGATCGTGCTGGACTACCTTATCGCCAACGAGGACAGGCATCAGAACAACTTCGGACTACTCCGCAGTGCAGATACACTGGAATGGTTGGGCGCCGCACCTATCTTCGATAGCGGCTCCTCCTTGGGGTACGATAAGCTGACACCCCAGATCCTCTCCGCCCGTGCCATTGAGTGTAAACCATTCAAAAAGACGCACCATGAACAGCTCAAACTGGTGACCTCCTTCGGCTGGATCGACTTTGATAGGCTGAGGGGCGTTGAGCAGGATATCCGGGATATCTTGGATCAGGCCGGTGAGTATGTGGACGAGAGCCGTAAGGCTGCGATCATCTCTGCGTTTTCCTCCCGGCTTGGACAGCTGATGGCCTTGGCGAAGGTGCAGCGGCAGGAGGATGACGTGGCACAGGATGTGGAACAGGACAGGGCGCAGGACTACGGCTTTAAGATGGAGCTGTGACCTGCAACATAATACGATAACAGGAAGCACTCTGCTGACGGCAGAGTGCTTCCTGCGTTTACGGAGGTGAGAACTTATTTTTATTTGGAACTTTGTAGCCGATACGGTGCTGGGTCAAATCGTGGACTGGTTCTACGGTCAGATCGTGGGCTTTCTCGGCAATTTCTTTTCAGAGATGGGCAACATGGGCGCCGAGCTCTTTGCCATGAGCTGGGTACAGAGCGTGGTGTTGTTTTTCTCCTATCTGGGCTGGGTTCTGTTTGCCTTAGGGCTGGTGGTAGCCTGCTTCGAGTGCGGCGTGGAATATTCCGGTGGCCGCGGCAATGTTAGGGAAACGGCTTTGAATGCCATGAAAGGTTTTCTGGCGGTCTCCCTTTTTACGCAGGTGCCGGTGCGCTTGTATGAGCTGGCGGTATCGCTGCAGGCCGACCTGACGGCGGGCATCACCGGCTTTGGGACGACCAGCATCGGGGATGCGGCGAAAGCGGCGCTGGAGGATTTCAACGCCGTGGAGAGCCTGACATCTTCCGGACAAATCATTTTGCGGGGCTTTGGCCCGGTAACCAGCGGACTTATGGTCATCTTCTGCCTTGCGCTGATGGCCTATGCGGTCATAAAGGTCTTCTTCGCCAACCTTAAGCGCGGCGGTATTTTACTCATTCAGGTCGCGGTGGGCAGTCTGTATATGTTCTCTGTACCGCGCGGCTATGGCGACGGATTCATACAGTGGTGCAAGCAGGTCGTGGGACTGTGTCTCACGGCTTTTTTGCAGGCCACCATCCTTGTAGCTGGCTTGATGGTGTTTAAGGATCACGCGCTGCTGGGCCTGGGGTTGATGCTCTCTGCCGGAGAGATCCCCCGTATCGCCGGTGCGTTCGGACTGGATACCACCACGCGGGCCAATATCTCCTCGGCGGTCTACACGGCACAGAGCGCGGTCAGTATGGCGCGGACGGTGGTGGCCGCAGCAAAATGAGAGTTATCACCATGGGAAGTCTTTTCGATGGAATAGGAGGCTTCCCGCTGGCGGCCATCCATAACGGCGTTGTGCCCCTGTGGGCCAGCGAGATCGAGGCTTTCCCCATCCGCGTCACACGGGAGCGTCTGCCGGGGATGCTGCACTACGGGGATATCACGAAGCTGCGCGGGGACGAGCTGCCGCCTGTGGACATTATCTGCGGCGGCAGCCCCTGTCAGGACTTGTCTGTGGCTGGAGCGAGGGCGGGGCTTGCTGGGGAGTGTTCCGGCCTATTTATGGAACAAATCAGGATCATAAAGGAGATGCGAGATGCAGATGTTTTACGAGGACGAACAGGTATCCATGTTCGCCCCCGATTCATGTGCTGGGAAAATGTCCCCGGCGCATTCTCCAGCGGGCAGCAAAAGGGAGATGACTTCCGGGTCGTTCTGGAGGAAACACTCGGAATTGGTGTATCAGGAATTCATGTTCCTGAAAATCACCCTTGGGGATGGCGATATTCTGGGGCAGCCATATTGGGAGATTTTGTCTCCCTATGTTGGCGAGTCCTCGACGCTCAATACTGGGGTGTGCCCCAGAGTCGTAAGAGGATCTTCCTTGTGGCAGATCTTGGAGCCCCATCCTCAGCGCAAATACTATTTGAGCCGGAAAGCCTGCCTGGGCATTCTCCGTAGAGCGCGGAAGCGCGGGAAGGAGTTGCCTGCAACGCTGAAGTTGGCGTTGGAAATGCAGAGCGGTCTGCGGATGATCGATTTGGTAATATTGGCGCAGATGGGGCTTATCAAGGCGTACCATATCAACCAAAGGAACGAGGGTATCGACCTGGGCGATACGGCGGGGGCGTTGATGGCGACCTCCAATTTGCAAATGCAGACGTTCGTGGCGGGCTTCTCTGCCGGTGCGGGAGCCAGTGCGGGCGGCATCGGTTACCGCGAGGGCGTCGCACCGACACTGAAGGCCGGCGGCAGCGGAAACAGTATGCCAACCGTCCTGTGCATCAACGATCAGGGTGGCGAGCGTATGGACGTGACGGTAGATAAAACCGCCACGCTTCGGGCGCAGATGGACAACCACCAGCCGCTGATATTTGAGAGCCACGGTATGGACGCTCGCTATCGACAGATGGGCAGTGTGGCTCCGGCCATGTCGGCACGCTGCGGCACCGGAGGTAACAATGTACCGCTTGTGGGGGAGCAGGTGTTCTGTATCACCGGCAACGCTATTGACCGTGAGCCGGAGAACGGCGGCAATGGCATCGGGTATCAGGAAAACGTATCCTACACACTGACCGGCTTTGACCGGCACGCGGTGTGCTCTGTCTCGGAGGTGGTCGGCGCACTGTGCAAAGGCGACGAAAAGGGCGCAGGAAGTCAGTATGTGGAGCAGGGCAAATGCGTTGTGGATCTCTATACCTGCGAGCCTGCCGGCGACAAGGATCTGCCCATTCTGCTCATCCGCCGCCTGACACCCTTGGAATGTGAGAGATTGCAGGGCTTCCCCGACGGCTGGACGGATATCCCCGGCGCATCTGACAGCGCACGGTACAAGGCGCTGGGCAACAGCGTTTATTGGGGCAAAACCATTATGTTAATGATGGGCACAAAAATGGCATGAACACAAGGCTTCTTGGGATTTTACTGCACATAATACTCCACATTTCAACCTTTAATCATAGCAGCTAAAACCTTTAAAGTAAGGGCTTACTTTTTCCGCTTGTTCAAGTAGAATTGTCATTGTAATAGGAGAAATTTCTACATGAAGGGCGGTGGGTATATTGCCAAACAAGCTAAAGACTGCTGAAGGATTTTCCTGACGCAAAGGAGCTTTTCGAGTACAGCGACTATATGCAGACGCCTAATCGCGGTACGGCATCTGCGTTTATCGCCACCGTGCTGGATACGCATCTGCACGAAGTGGAGTCCGAGAGCGGCTATATGTCCTATATCGCCCAGCGTCCCCGTGCCGAAAAGCACGGCGGCCATGGTCTGTTCAGCGAGGCGGATGTCACCGATCTCAAGGCGGCGAAGGCCGAGCTGGAAGCCCACAACGGAAAGGTGTGGACGTTCATTTTTTCTCTGCGGCGGGAGGACGCGGAACGTCTTGGATACAACAAAGCCGCCGTGTGGCGGAATCTGCTGAAGCAGGAAAGCGCCGCTATTGCGGAGGCCATGCGTATTCGGACGGATGATTTTCGCTGGTACGCGGCGTATCACGACGAGGGACATCATCCCCATGTGCATATGATGGTGTGGTCGACTGAACCGAAGAAGGGGTATCTTACACGGGAAGGTATCGCCGCCATGCGTTCCAGGGTGACGAACGCTATCTTCCATGAGGAGATAAAGGAACTCTACATTAAGAAGGATGCTGCCTACAAGGAGAGCATCCAGACCGCAAAAGAGTCACTGCTGCTATATATCAGGATGCTGGAGAACAGCGAGTCAGCTGACCCCGTGATAGAGCAAAAGCTGTGTGACCTGTCCCACGCATTGGAGCAGGTCGATGGCAAACACGTCTACGGCTATCTGCCCAAAGAGGTCAAGGCACAGGTGGATGAGATCGTGGAACAACTGGCACAACTCCCGGAGTTGGCGGCTTGCTATGAGCAGTGGTGGAAGCTGAAGGATGAGATCGCCGGTTATTACGGACGGAACACGCCGCCCCACCAGCCGCTGGTACAGCAAAAAGAGTTCCGTACCATTAAGAATATGATCATTCAGCAGGCGGAAACATTTCGGCAGCCTGTGCCGGAGCAAGCTCCCGTCAAGGCAGAGCCTAATGAGCAGCAAGTGCCGCCCTCACCTAAATCGGCTGTGGCTATGCCGCAGCCGCAGGCAGTCACGTCGCAGATCAAGATAGAAGGCGGTGCGGTCATTCAATTGCTCCATCACATGAGTCGTGTGTTCCGCGGCAATATGCCGGTCATCCCGCCTGCGCTGCACATCGATTCCAAGCGCCGCAGGCGGTTACAGGAGAAGCGCATGGCCATGGGGCACAAGCAGGATGACCATGAGGACGAGCGGCTCTATCATGTCAACGACAACGCCATGCAATAGGAGGTATAAAGCGTGGGCAAATTTGTATATTTCACATCCGCGGAGAAACGGCAGGCCAACGAGGTTGACCTGCCGTCTTTTCTGTTGGATCGAGGCGAGAAACTCATTATGGCTGGACGGGATTACCGGCTGGTCAGCGACCACAGCATCACCGTGCGCGGACCGATGTGGTATGACCATGCCGCACGAAAAGGTGGCCGTGCCATCAGTTTCGTACAGCAATTCTACGACAAGACCTATCCCGAAGCGGTGACCATGCTGCTGGGACGGGACGGTCAGGGCATCATCCCCATCGTCAAGAAAGAGCCGGAGTCGAGAGAGCCGAAACCCTTCACGCTGCCGGAGGCCTATCTCAATATGCGGCGACTCTACGCCTACCTGACCACCCACCGGCGCATTGACCGCGACGTGGTCACGGCGTTCGTGCGGGAGAAGCTGCTCTACGAGGACGCTCTGCACCACAACTGTGTGTTCGTTGGGATGGACGAGCACGGCGTAGCCAAGCATGCGCACCTCCGCAGCACAAGCAGCAGCGGAAAGGTGTTCCGCATCAATGTGGATGGCAGCGAGGCAAAGCACAGTTTCCACAAGGATGGAACAGACTGTTCCCTCTATGTCTTTGAAGCACCCATCGACTTACTGTCGCACATCACGCTCTATCCGGCAGGCTGGCTGGAGCACAGCTATGTGGCCTGCTGTGGTACGTCTGTTCAGCCGGTGTTGGAGCGCCTGCGGCAGAATCCAAAGCTAAATATGGTGTACCTCTGTCTCGACAACGATGAGGCAGGCGAGGACGCCTGTGAAAGTATGATGGAGGTACTGGCGGACATGGATGTGGACGTGGAGCGTCTGCGTCCACAGGGAAAAGACTGGAACGATGACCTGTGCGCGAAGCGAGGTGGCCATGGATAACCTCTGGATGCTCTTTGCAGCGGCTAGTGTCATGGTGGCCGTTATCGGCGGACTGGCACTGCTGGGTGACCACTATACGCTGAACAACATCAAGTCCAAGACCGTAGGTGACGGTCAGCATGGCACAGCGCGGTGGGCGACCAATGCGGAGATCCGCAAGACCTATGCCCTCGTTCCCTTCCGAGTGCCGGACTGGCGGGCAGGCAAAAATCTGCCTGAGACGCAGGGACTGGTGCTGGGCAGCACCAGCGGCAAGCACGGCATCACCGCACTGGTAGACAAGGATGATGTACATTGTCTCATGATCGGTGCATCCGGTGTGGGCAAGACGGCGTATTTCCTGTATCCCAATCTGGAATATGCCTGTGCCAGCGGCATGAGCTTTTTGGCACTGGACACCAAGGGTGACATTGCCCGCAACTACGGCGCGGTGGCACAGAAGTATTACGGCTATCATGTTTCTGTGGTGGATCTGCGTAATCCCACGCGCTCGGATGGCTACAATCTGCTGACACTTATCAATCGTTATATGGACATGGCACGAAAGACAGGCAATCTCGCTGCCCGAGCCAAGGCGGAGAAGTACGCCAAGATACTGGCCAAGACCATTGTGTCACCGGACGGCAATACGGACTACGGGCAGAACGCCTACTTCTACGATGCGGCGGAGGGTTTGCTGACCTCCGTGGTGCTTCTGCTGGCGGAGTTCCTGCCGCCGGACAGCAAGTGCCCTACAGAGCGCCGGCATATCGTGTCCGTATTCAAGCTGGTGCAGGAACTGCTGGCTCCCTCCGGCGTTCGCGGCAAAAACTGGTTCACGCTTCTGATGGACAGACTGCCGGACGTACACAAGGCCCGGTGGTTTGCCGGTGCAGCGCTGGATGCCTCCGAGCAGGCCATGGCCTCCGTCATGTCCACGGTGCTGTCCCGGCTCAACGCCTTCCTGGACTCGGAGCTGGAGCAGGTGCTGTGCTTCGACAGCGCCACCAATGCAGAGCAATTCGCGGCGGAGAAGTCCGCTATCTTCCTTATCCTGCCGGAGGAGGACACCACCAAGAACTTCATGGCAGGCTTGATGATACAGACGCTGGCGCGGGAGCTGTTCGCCGTGGCGGACGAGAACGGCGGGCGTCTGCCCGGCCGCGTGGTGTTCTATTGTGATGAGTTCGGAACTATGCCCGCCTTTGACGTGGAGGCGCTGTTCAGCGCGGGTCGCTCCCGTGGTATCACACTGGTACCCATCATCCAATCGCTGGCGCAGTTGGAGAAGAATTACGGCAGAGAAGGCGCAGAAATATTGACTGACAACTGTCAGGATACCATCTTCGGCGGCTTTGCGCCCAACAGTCAGACGGCGGAGCAGCTCTCCAAATCGCTGGGCAGCCGCACGGTACTCAGCGGCTCTGTCAGTAAGGGGAAGAACGATCCCAGCCAGAGCTTGCAGATGATGGAGCGCCCGCTGATGACGCCGGACGAGTTGAAATCCATTCCCAAGGGCAGCTTTGTGGTGATGAAAACGGGAACACATCCCATGCAGACGAAGCTGCGGCTGTTTCTCGATTGGGGCATTACCTTCGATGCGACCTATGCCACACCGGAACACGCGGCGCGGCCTGTGGCCTACGCCAGCCGTCAGGAATTGTTCCTCAGTATCAGCAAAAGATATAGCAGCAGCGACCAGCCCGCACAGGCGCAGCAGGCATCGGCCACACAGAGAAAAGCGCCTCGCTCGGCCATGGGACTCTACAGCGAGGACACAAGGCCATGAGCTACTTTGGAAGCATCTATGCAGACCAGGACTTGTCTCACCGAGCAAGGACAGTCTATATGTACCTCAAGGATCGGTCTGACGCAGGGAATACCTGCTGGCCCAGCGTCCGCAGGATCGCGGAGGATCTGAAGCTGTCCCGCCGCACCGTGCAGCGGGCGTTGACAGATTTGGAACGTCACGGTTTCCTGGAGCGCACCCATCGCCGCCGTCCCAACGGCAGTCTGACCAGCAACCTGTACCGCGTCAAGTGAGCAGGAAAAGAGCGCACCTCCCGCCAAGGGGGAGGTGCGCTCTTGAACTGTCATAAGGGTAGCGTCACCATGGCGCACCCGGAAGGACTCACTCTATCGGAGGTACTAAGACAGAGGAAAGAATGAGACAAGACTTCTTGTAGACGCAGAGTAAATGTGCTATACTCTGGCCTGTGTGTTTGTCTACAGGGAGGATAGTCATGTTCTATACCGACGAAGAAGTATCTGTGATCACAGGTCTGCTCAACGCCTACCTGGTGCGGGAACACGCCAGTGAAAAGGTCAGAGAATCATATACCAGGATCAGCGAGGGACTCCAAAGCCATGCACTGACGAGGGACGATTATGTTTGGCTGGAGAATGCGCTGTTATTCCTCCGCCCATATTGGTGGAATGACCGCGAGGACGGGCGGATGCTGATGGATGCTCTCCTGCATACGCAGACACTGGCGCGGAGAGCGCAATGAAATAGACCCTTGACGCGACGAAGCACTGCCATGTGCTGTGAGCCAAGGAGGTGTCTGAGATGGCGTTCCAATACCATGTCCGCGAAATGACGGCGGAGACAAGCGTAGAAGAATTCGTGACACGCTTTGTCCGTGTGGAAAAGTTCTTGCCTTTCTGCCAGCAGTGCAGCAGCTACAATACCCGCTGGACGTGTCCGCCCTTTGACTTTGATCCCATGACCATCTGGCGGAGCTACACGGGACTGCGGCTGTATGCCCGCATCTTGCAGGCGGATACGCCGGAGCAGCCGCTGGACGAGGCGGTGGCGGCGTTGAAGCGGGAAAAGCGTCTATACCGGCAGAAGCTCCAGCGGTGGGAGCGGGAAACGCCGGAGAGTCAGATGCTGCTGGCGGGCACCTGCGACCAGTGCGAGACGTGCGAAAAGGTACAGGGACATCCCTGCGGCAGACCGGAGCTGCTGCGCTACTCCATCGAGGCGCTGGGCGGCGATGTGGAGGGCTGTTTGCAGCACTACTTCCACCTGCCCATGCTGTGGGGCAAGAATGGCAAAGCGCCGGACTACTTTGTGTTGGTGGGCGGCCTGCTCACCAAGTGACAGCGGAAACATAAAAATGACGGGTGTATCGGTGGATACACCCGTCATTTTTTCTCATTCTTCTTCGCGGCGTTGGCGGCGGCGCGGGCCTTGTCGCGGTTCTTGCGTTGAGCGACGAGATCGGCCTTGGCCTGCCGTTTCGCTTTTCGTTCCTGCAAGAGCTGCACCTCCTGCCGCTGGTACTCCTGTTCGTAGCGGGGATAGTGATGCTCCCGCGGCGGCTTGTACTGTGAAGGCAGCTCTGCGGCCTTCAGCGCCGCAGACCAGTTACCGAAGCGTTGGGCAATGTACGCACCACCCACGACCTCGCAGGGTGCGGGCGTATAGGACACATCGACGCACTGACGTACATAGGCGATGAGGTCGGCGTCGCTGGCGGTTTCATATTCTATCGCAAAAGCCTCGTCCTGCGCTTGCAGGGCCTCGATGGTGCGCTTGACGATCTGCTGATGCAGCAGGTTATCACCGTTGACCTGTGGCATTTTTGTGTCCCTCCTGGGCATAATAAACTCAGCCAGATGGAGCGACATCCTTCGTAAATCATCATCATTCAGGAAAGCATTTTTCGCCACCGGCTATGGTAAAACGATAGCATTTGCGGGGCGGGAAGTCAAGTATGGCATCGGTGTCAGGGCGAAAACAGTCGCTGGAGACCGAAACGGGAGGTATATCCGCCGAGCCTTTCCGCGATGATGGATGATAAAAAGGGGGTTCGCCGTCAAAAATCGCGTCAGGAGGAGTACGAAATGGCACGCAGAGGGGAGAACATCTATAAGCGCGGAGATGGCCGTTGGGAGGGCCGCTATATCCGAGGTCGGACGCCGGAGGGACGGGCGCAGTACGGCTACGTCTACGCCGCCACCTACAGCGCCTGTCGGGAAAAACGGCGGCAGCGTCTGCGGGAGCTGCCCCGTGAGATCACGCCAAGCAATAACATGACATTGCCGGAGGCTGTGGAGCTATTTTTCGTGGAACGGGAACAGAAACGGAAGCTGAAGGAGTCCACCGTCAGCCGGTATCGGTATGTGGTACGGCAGTATATCCAGCCGCAGCTGGGCGCTGCGCCGCTGTATGCGCTGACTGAGCAGCGGGTAGCGGATTTTTACCGGAAGCTCCAGGAACAGGGTCTATCGGCCAAAAGCACACGGGATGTTGGCGTACTGCTGCGAGCCATTCTGCGGATGGCGGCCAAGCGGGGGTGCTTCTGCACGGGTCTGAACGCCGAACTGCCGGCGTACAGGAAGCGGCAGGGGGAGATATTCACCGAGCCGGAGATCGTGCAGCTGGCACATCATATCATGGACGAGCCTGACCTGACCGGTCTTGGCGTTCTACTGACGCTGAACAGCGGCCTTCGTCTGGGAGAGTTGTGTGCGCTGCGATGGTCGGATATCGACCTCCATGCGGGCTTTCTGCGGGTGGAGCGGGAGGTACAGCGGATCTATGAGAAAGGCTGCACAAGACTCATTGTGCAGCCGCCCAAGAGCGAATCGTCGCTGCGGAGAATACCGCTGCCAGCTGATATCCTGTCCCTGCTGGCAGCGCACAGACCCGAGAACGCGGGCAGTTTCTGTCTGCTGACAAGCTCCGGCGATCCGCTGGAACCGCGTACTATGCAGAACCGATATAGGTCGCTGTTGAAACGAGCGGGTGTCCCGTATCGAAATTTCCATGCCCTGCGGCACACCTACGCCACACGCTGCATCGAGCAGAATGTGGATGTCAAAAGCGTCAGCGAGATGCTGGGCCACAGCGACGTGCGGATCACGCTGCAAACCTATGTCCATGTCTCCCTGCGGCATAAGCAGCAGGCGGTGCAGAGCATCTGCTTCCTGCCCATCTGCGGAAACGCAGACCTTGCGCCGTCAGAAATTCCGTCAGGCAAAGAAAAAGCCGCCGTGCGGCAAGGCGCAGCGGCGCAGGTTTCCTGAATGATGATGATTTACGAAAAAAGCTGTGCCGTCTGCGTAATAGAATACCCAAAAAGCGGCAGGTGTGCAATTGCACCTGCCGCTTTTCGATAGCGTGACAAATTTCATACGATATGCTATACTATCCCCATCACCACCAAGGAGGCCGTATAATCATGCGTATCAACTGGTTCAAGGACGAAAATCATCTTGTATATATCAACGGCGAAACGCAACTGGCGGAGCTGGAGAGGACGCTGCATTTCCGCGGCCTGGAGGAAGCCGCCAACGAGTTGCGGCAGCACCCCACGGCGGAGGGCTTTACCATCAAGGGGCCCAAGCGCACCAGCGGACGGCTGTTCGTGCCTGATCTGACCTTCGGCGAGCATATCGAGATGGGCGAAAATATCTTCTTCTACATGGGCGAGATGCAGGAGTGCTACGTCATCTACTGGCCGGACGCACCGGTGGCAAAGTGAGGCGGCATCGCACATGACATTCCTGCAAAAGCATCACGGGCAGATGTCCGATTCCATGCTGACGGCTTTTTTCATCATCCTGTCCGGCGGCCTGCAGGACGCCTACACCTACTGCTGCCGGGGCAAGGTGTTCGCCAACGCCCAGACCGGCAACATCGTGCTGCTGAGTACCCATCTGTTCGAGGGCGACTGGGGACAGGCCCTGCGGTACTTAGTCCCTGTGCTGGCGTTCCTGCTGGGTATCTATATCGCGGAGTGCGTCCACCGGCACTTCAAGCGGATGGAGAAGGTACACTGGCGGCAGCTCATCATTCTGGCGGAGATCGTACTGCTGGCGGCGGTGGGTTTCCTGCCGGAAACGCTGAACACCACCGCCAACGCCGTGGTGTCCTTCGTGTGCGCCATGCAGGTGCAGACCTTCCGCAAGGTGCGGGGTCACGCCTACGCCAGCACCATGTGCATCGGCAATATGCGTAGCGGTACGGAGGCGCTGTGCGCCTACTTCCATACGAAAGACAAAGAGATCCTCCGCAAGGCGCTGACGTATTTTGGTGTGGTGCTTCTGTTCGCGCTGGGTGCGGGTATCGGCAGCATAGCCACGGTCCATTGGGGCGTGGGAACGATCTGGCTGTCCTGCGGTCTGCTGACCGTCAGCTTCCTCATCATGTTCATCCACGATGAGGAGCAAAAGCTCGGTGAATAAAAAGCGACTCCAACTGCGCTCTCTCCTTCGCAGTTGGAGTCATTTTTTGAGGTAAATCCTCATGGAAAAGAAAAAGTATGGTTGGCTGAACCATGGCCTTATCATAGCAGGCCGAAAAAGATTTGTGAAGCGCATCTTTGTTCTTGAAAACATGAGGACTTGTATAGTATAATGCTCCTCGAAATGAGGTGCGCCATGAGTATTTCCAAATATCAGGTCTTTCTGAAAACGGTCTCCTGCGGCAGCTTCTCCAAGGCGGCGGAGGCACTGAACTTCACCCAGTCCGGCATCAGCCACGCCATCAACTCGCTGGAAAACGAGCTGGGCGTGAAGCTGTTGAGCCGCAACCGCGGCGGCGTGGTGCTGACGGCGGACGGACGGGCAGTGCTGCCCAAGATCGAAAAGCTGTGCGCCGCCCACCATTCTCTCATGCAGACGGTGGAGGGGCTGAAGGACATGGACAGCGGCCTTGTGAAGATCGCCACCTTTTCCAGTGTGTCCGCCCAGTGGCTGCCCCGCATCCTCAAGAGCTTCGGGAAGGTATATCCCAACATCGAGTTTGAAGTAGTTACCGGCGATTTCTATGACCAGATCGAGGACTGGATCGTCAACGGCACGGTGGACTGCGGCTTTCTGCGTCTGCCGTCGGTGAAGCGCTTGCAGACTTACGCCCTGCATCGGGACGAATTGCAGGTCATCGTCCCCTGTGACCATCCCTACGCCGATCGAGATCCGTTCCCCGTGTCTGCGCTGGCAGAGGAACCCTTCATCCAGCTGGAGGAGGGCGACGACTACGAGATCATGGCGGCGTTTGACGAGATGGGCATCCGCCCCAACGTGAAGTACATCGCACGGGAGGATCGGACCATCCTCGCCATGGTGTCGGAGGGGTTGGGCATCAGCCTGCTGCCGGAGCTGATGGTGCGGCACAGCCCCACGCCCATCAAGGTCTGCCATGCGCCGCTGCACTTCTACCGCACTATCGGCATCGGCGTCAAGGACAAGAAGGCTCTTTCCAACTCCACCCGTCTGTTCGTGGACTATGTGCGGACGTGGGTGGCGGAAAACGGGAATACATAAATGTTCAACTTTCGCTAAAAAAGCATGAGAACACGTCATGTAATACAGACAAGAACGCAGTTCCCATACGGCTTTGCGGGAACGAACAAACGACGCCGCAAAAATGTATCCTTCCGCGAAACAAATACCCTCTTGCAAAACGGCGGGGTGTTCATCATAATAGCACCCGTAGCCCCCGAAAAGTGAATAGGCTTACCGGTCTGAAACGCTGCGGCGTTTCGGTGAAAGTTGGAATGTGGGTCAAAGTCCCCGCGAACAGGTCACTGTGAGGCTCCTCTGAGGCAGGAGATAAGTCAGGTCGCGCCGGTAAGCGTCACAATGCACACGCCTGAAACCGAGCTGCATGAACGGGGGCTTCGCGCCCGTTTACACGAGAGAAGCGTCGGCATTTGCCGGCGCTTTTTGCATGAAGTCAGGGCACCTATGGGGGGCGGAAAGGTGCTTGAAAAAATGGGAGAACGCAGGAAATACGTCCGCAGGGACGCAACGGTGGGACGGTTGTCCGCTATCTTTTTAGAGGATATGGAGGGGAGCGTAAAGCCATCCACGCTGGCGTGCTACCGCCGCAACATCCAATGCCACATCCTGCCGACGCTGGGCGAGTGCGTGGCAGCGGAACTGACGGCGGCGGAGATCAACGACTTCATCCAGCAGTTACAGGAGGACTATTCGCCCAAGCTGGTGCGAGAAATCGGTGGCCTTCTGCTGCGGATCGTAGGTATGGCCGGTGTGGGCTACGGCGAGGATGTGACGCTGCCGAAGGTGCGGCAGAAGGCCGTGGAGGTGTTCACAGAGCCGGAGCTGAAGCAGATGGGGCAGGTCATTCTGCGCCGTCCGGACAGGACGGGACTGGGGGTGCTGCTGACAGCCTACACCGGATTGCGGCTGGGAGAGCTGTGCGGCCTGCAATGGCAGGACGTGGACGTCGGCGCGGGACTGCTGCACATCCAGCGGACGGTGGAGCGCATCGCGCAGATAGGCGGCGGGACGTGCCTGACGGTGCAGCCACCGAAAACGGAAAATTCCGAACGCTGGATACCCATTCCGAAAGAGATGCTGCGGATGCTGAAGCCAGAGACAAAGCAGCCGGACAGCTACCTGCTGACCGGCGGGGAGATCGTACCCGACCCGCGGGCGATGCAATACCGCTATAAGGTGTTGTTGGAGCGCTGCGGCGTGCGGTATCGGAATTTCCATTGCCTGCGGCACAGCTACGCCACGCGGTGTGTGGAGCGCGGCGTGGACGTGAAAAGCGTCAGCGAACTGCTGGGGCACGCCGATGTTCGCACCACGCTTCGGCTATACGTTCACTCGTCCATGGACTACAAGCGCAGAGCCGTGGAGGGGATAGGCTTTCTCAAGGGAATAACATGAAAGAGACAGGCAAATACCTGTCTCTTTTGCTTATGGTTGAATGGGGACGAACTCTACCTTGAGAGCCATGCCCATACCGGCGGCCAGACGCTTGAGCGTCCGCAGCGAGGGGTTGGCTGTGCCGCTTTCCAGACGGCTAATGTCAGCTTGCGTGATGCCGGTGATCTCTGCCAGCTGCTTTTGAGTCATGTCCTTTTCCTCGCGGCCTTCGGCAATCGCACGCATAATCTGACGCTCCGGCTCTTGCGCGTTCCACTCTGCCAGAAATGCGGGATCTTTCATTCGCTCGTTCAGCGTATCACGAAAATTCTTTCCCATAGCGTCATACCTCCTTGCTTTCGTAATCAGCCCGATACCGCTTCGCCCGTTCGACCTCGCGGGACGGGGTTTTGGCGGTTTTCTTTACAAATCCGTTGGTCAGGATGACCCGTTTTCCCACTACAAAGAAATACAGCACCCTGCTGATGTCAGACCCCTGCTTTGCCCTGACTTCGAAAATGCCGTCACCCAGCGGCTTGGAATATGGTTCTCGCAGTGCTGGGCCTTTCAATTCCAACAATTCAAGGGCGGCGAATATCTTTGCCTGCATTTTGTTGTCCTGTGACAGAATGAACTCCTCGGCAGGCCGTGAACCATCCGCTTTTTCATAGTATTCCACCATGAAATCCATATAACCACCGCCTCTTTTCCTATGCATATTATATGTGATAAAAAACATATTGTCAACGCAAAAATTTTCGCAAAGTAACATACTTTGCGAAAACTTTCCAATTTCAACCGAATAACAGTATATACCAGCCGTTTTTCCGTGTCAACAACGAGTTCTAATTTTCGACTTTTTTCTGGCATAAATCCGGAATGCCTTGCAGCACAAGGCGTCCCGCGCGTTTTCGCAAAGTATGTTACTTTGCGAAAAAAATCGAGGCCAAAAACTGAATAAAAGGTCTTGCGAAGTCGTGTGGCTGTCACTGTAAAGGCGGTATATCATTACCGTCAGGCGGCAGTTTTGAAGGAATGGGGTGATGCCCCCTGCGGACGGCGCTGTTGACGTAAGGAATGGACTCAAGCGGCAGAAATGTCGTGTGGCGAATAGCAGCCATTGGAGCGAACGCTCTGAGAAGGTAGGTTCAGGTACGAGAAGGACAAACGTCCTTCGTGACGTTAGGGCAGAAGAATTGCACGATGGAGGATCAGTGTTGGACAGCGGGCGATCTCTCCCTGACGGCATAGGCGGGAGTGCGCGCTGACGAGGTTCGTCAGCGCATTTTCATTTCTGCCGGATCACCGCTGGTTTCTCTTGGGAAACCGGCGATTTTTGTAAGGGAGGACTATGCCATGTCACACAGAAATCCCCGCGAGAGGTTCGACTACAAAAGCTGGTTTGAGCGTAATGTGGCCAAGCGTACCGTGGCCGCATTGGAGGCGCGTGATGCGGCCTTTGCCGAGAAGCACGCGGACACACCGCTGGAGGAGCTGGCGCAGTATCTTGTCCGCCGCGCCAATATGCTGCGGCACACGCCTGTCCCCTGCGAGATAGACGGCGGGGAGTTCATCGAGGAGCGCTTCGGCGGTTGGGCCGCAGTATTGGAGATGGCACGTCTGCGGCCACCGGCGAAAGAGCCCAAGTTGAAAGACACCGCACGCTACAAGCGGGAAAAAGCCGTGCAGGAGCCGCTGTTCTACGAGGAATCCGAGCGCAAGAAGAAGGCGAAACGCGCCAAGGCCGCAGCCAGTCATGCGGCGCAGCAATCACGGCTGAAAGAGAAAAAGCGGCTGGAGCAGGAAAAGAAAGAGGCTCGTGATGCCGCTGCCCGCCAGCGCGAAATTGAGAAAGCGGCAAAGGCCGCAGAGCAGGAGGTGTCCTGCTGAATTACCCTTGTCAAGCCGAGACAGTCTGAACGGAGACTGTCAGCTTTCCATAAGGGTGGGAGGGGAAAAGCCGCCCCTCCCACCTCCTCTCTTTGTTGAACGGCAAGACCAAAACCACATACAAAAGCAAATATGTTACCCGTCCCTGCGGGGCAGGTAACGGGAAAAATACGCCCCATCTGCGGGGCGAGAAACAGGAATAGGAGCAAACACACATGATCTCTTTGAGTGAAATACTGCATACCATCGCCCAGGCGCTGATGATCCCCTGCCTCATTATACTGATAATTCTGATGGCCGGGGCGGTCTGGCAGATCGGCGACATCGTGGTTGAATACATCGCGGAGCGCCGCAAGCATAAGTGTAACGTCCCCCAGCTGCTGCGCGACGTACACGCGGCGGGCGCGGACGGCCTTGCCGACTTGATCGAAAACAGCGGCCTGCTGCGGCGGCAGAAGAAGGCCCTGCTGGAGCTGGCGGAGAGCCGCGGCCTGCCCAAGGACACCCTGACGGCACTGGCGGAGCGTCTGCTGGCCACGGAGGAAGCGCGGAACGCCCGCACCACCTCCGTCACCGACATGATCGCCAAGCTGGGCCCCATGTTCGGCCTGCTGGGCACGCTGATACCCCTGGGCCCCGGCATCGTGGCGTTGGGACAGGGCGACACGGTGACGCTGTCGGAGTCCATGAACGTGGCATTCGACACCACCATCGCCGGCGTCATCAGCGCGGCGGTGGCCAGCGTCATCTCCCACATCCGCAAGCGGTGGTACAACGACGACATGGTGTCGCTGGAAACGCTGATGGAGGCAGTTTTGGAGGAGGTCACGAGCGATGTTGAAGGGTAAGTTTTCCTCCCGCCGCCGGGTGACGGAGGAGGTGGACGCCATGTCCGGGCTGGCGAACCTGTCGGACGTGATGCTGGTGTTCGCCTGCGGGCTGATGGCGGCGGTCATACTGAACTGGAACGTGGATCTGAGCAAGACCCGCGTGGAGATCCTCCAGCGGGAGCAGATGCAGGAGCTGGACAACGCGGAAGAGATGGAGCAGGACATCCAGTCCTCCAGCAGCTTCGAGCAGAAGGGCACGGTGTACGAAGACCCGGAGACAGGCAAATTGTATGTGGTGATGCCAAAGAGCAGTAACTAAATAGTTTTTATATAGATACGTTCAACAACGAGAGGAGACAGATCACATGAAGAAACGGACAAGCAATGTGTCTCGGCGCATCGTGAGCCTGCTGATGAGCATGGTGCTCACGCTGACGCTGGTGACCCCCGCGGCCTTTGCCACGGAGGTGGTGGGCGGCAGCGGTACGGCCATCGTCGAGGGCGATACGAACCCGGCTGATCCCGCCCCCGGCGAGGACAGCGAGAACAATGAGGACAAGAACACCGAGGACGGCAAGGACGAACAGCCCACCGAGCCTGATGATGAGGATAAAGGACCCAGCGAAGATGACGAGATAATTGCAGACGAAGAAGATGCAGACGACGGCGACATCTATGATGTCCAGGAGGATACCCTGCTGGGCATATCTCTGTATGCTGCTGCAGATTCGTGGGACGGTGCGTCCATAGCGGCGGTTGAACCCAACGCTGAGGGAATCTATGAGATCAGCACCGCAGAGCAGCTGGCGGGACTGGCGAAACTGGTAAACGGTGGAAATAATTTCTCCGGCAAGACCATCAAGCTGACGGCGGATATTGATCTGAATAATCAGGCGTGGACGCCGATTGGAAATGGCGACAATTCTTTCGCCTTTTTCGGCACGTTTGATGGGGATGGATATACCATCAGCGGGCTGAATGTTCCCGACGCAAATGCTCCCGGTTTATTTGGCTGTATATTCGGCACGGTACAAAATCTCATAGTAAAGGGCAGCGTTACAGTCGGCGATGAAGCAGATAATGGTGATTATTGGGAAGCAGGCGGTGTTGTGTGCGATAATAACGGCACTGTCCAAAACTGCGGCTTTTATGGTAGCGTGAACAATGAGCTTGGGCTTGACGCTGGCGGTGTAGCTGGTGGAGGCCCTGGCAAGGTTCGAAACTGCTGGTACTATAAGGACGCAGAAAGTAGCGCGGAGGACGTGTGCGGCGGCACCGCCACCACCACCACCAACTGCGTTGTGATTTCGTCCTCTGATAATATGACTATGACAGCAGACAAGCTGGCAACGCTGCAAACCAACGCGCCCGATACGGGAAAGGTGTGGTCGTGGACAGAAACAGAAGGTACTTTGTACCCGACGCTGATCGATCCCCCCAAGACCATTACCATGCAGCCGGTTTTCCCAGACTGCACGGCGGCGGTCTCTGCCAACGGCACGGCGCTCACCGAGGCTAACGGCTACACCTATGAGGTGACGGACGATACCGTTACCATCGCGGTCAGCGGCAGCAGTGACGCGATCTACTACGCCGCCAGCGAGAGCGAAAACGCCTACACAACGGAGGGTGAAAACGCCAACCTGAAGAAGCTCGAGAGCGACACGACGTTCAACAAAAACACCCTCCCTAAAACCTATTACTATGGTACGTTGGCGGACTTTGCGGCTCTCGCCGCGTGGAACAGTGTGACCAAAGCTTATGACGTAATCACTGCGCACAATCAGCTGAAGGCGCTGGCCCGCATGGTCAACAGCGGCAAGGACAGCATGACCGGCAGGAACTTCATGCTGAACGCGAGCATTGATCTGAGCGGCATCGACTGGACGCCCATCGGCACAGCGGAAAACCCCTTCAAAGGGACGTTCACGATTATGGGGAACTATTCCATTTCTAACCTGCCCAACGACCTGTTCGGCGTGGTGGAGGGCGGCACGGTCAAATCTGTGACCATCAGCGGCGGCACAGGACGGCTGGTGAACACGCTGAAATCCGGCACGGTGGAGAATTGTATGTCTACCGCAAAGGTCACCGGCGAAGGCGGCGGACTGGTGGGGACCAGCGCCGGCACGGTAAAGAACAGCTATTACTACAACGAGGGCAGCAAAAATACCGTGGCCGTAAGCGGCAATGGCACCGTCGCCAGCTGCTACTATCTGGCGGATGTTTCCACATGGGGACAGGAGAGCGACACCGGCGCGCGGACGGAGGAGGAATTTAAGGCTGGCCGCGTGACGTGGGAGCTGGGCAGTAGTTGGGGCGCGAACGCTTCCGACAATCTGCCCTGCCTCGGGTCGTATAAAAAGCTGTATCAGCTCACACTGACAAAGCTTGGCGATGCTGGTGTGGACGGCGTGACGATCGAAAATGACAACGCGCTGACCAACGGGGACACGCAGTACCTGTACGGCACAGCGGAAACGGAAGTACGGCTCAAGGAAACCATCAGCGATGGTTCTACGATAACGTATTCCCCCGCCAAGCCGGAGAAAATCCAAGACCCAAAAAACAATAGCACAGTAAATACATATTACTACACCATCGGGGAAAAGGTCGATGCAGATATAAGCTGGTATAAAGACGCCGATAATGAATTTACCCTGACCAATGCCGCCGAGTTGTTCGGACTGGCACAGCTGGTGAACGGTGGAACCAACTTCGCAAACAAGACCGTCAAGCTGGGCGAGGACATCGACCTGATCGGCTATATCTGGACGCCCATCGGCATTGGAAATTACTCCTTCAAGGGCGTATTTGACGGCGGCAACCACAAAATCACGAGCATGAATGTCCACGCCGCAGGCACCAGTTATGCCGGCTTGTTCGGCTATGTGCTCGGAGGCACAGTGAAGAATCTGCGGGTCGAGGGCAGCGTGAAATACACCGGCGGTACATTTGGTTATGTGGGCGGTATCGTTGGCTGCTGCGACAGTAGCGGCAAGGTGACCAACTGCCTGAGCAAGGTGATGATCGCGGCACAAGGGAACTATTATGTGGGCGGCGTTGTCGGCAATCTTATTACCGGAACAATAAACCTCTGCTGGAACGAGGGAACCGTCAACGGCGGCAGCGGCAGCGTAGGCGGCATCGTCGGTACCAACAGCGGCGGCACGGTGACCAACTGCGCCAACTTCGGCGAGGTCACCGGCAGCAGCACGGCCGGCGGCATTGTGGGTATCGGCACCGCGGCCAACAGCTACAACTTGGGCGATGTGACCGGCGCGGAAGGCAGGGCCTACGGCATCAGCAGCCAGCCTGCCACCAACAGCTACTACATTTGCAAGCTGAACGATGCGGAGGCGGCTGAAATGAAGTACGTCGACCGTGAGACGACGAAGCAGGACATCACCACCGCTGAAGAGGACGGTAAGACCGTGTACGCGGTGGACAACGATGTGCTGGTGAACGTGCTGAACAAGAACAAAAGCAGATATATCGAGTGGATCAACAAGCAGGACGCGCCCTACAACCCCGTGCATATCACCCGCTGGGACGGCAGCTTCGAAGAAGGCGTGGAGGGTGTGATCACCCTGATCTATGAGCCCAACAACGGCGGCGTGCAAACGGCTGTGACTGAGCAGCAGCGGGTCGAGGGCGATACCGGAAGCTTCACCATCAAGTCCGATACGGAGCTGGGCTTCAAGCACGAGAACGGCACGTTCCTCGGCTGGAGCACAGACCCCCGTGCGAAAACGGCGGATAACAGGTATACTGCCGGTAAAACGGTATCGGTGGAGAAAGACAAAACCGTGACGCTCTACGCCGTGTGGGAGAATATCTGGACGGGCAGCGGCACGGAAGCTGATGCCTATCAGATCTCCAACGCCGCCGACCTGACCGCCCTGCAGACGCAGGTCAATGAGAAGGGCTTCAGCTACACCGGCAAGTGGTTCATACTGACAAGTGACATCAACCTGAACAATGCGAACTGGACGCCCATCGGTATCGATGCCTTCCATCCCTTCAGCGGCAATCTGGACGGCGGCAACCATGCCATCAGCGGGCTGAAGGTGAACACAAGCACGCAATGGGCGGGGCTCTTTGGGTATGTAGACAGCCCCGCAGGAAACGCCGTGGTTATGCGCGATCTGACGCTGAAGGACGGCAGCGTGACGACCACATTTACCGGTACATCTTTCTGCGGCGGCCTTGTGGCGGATGTATGGGGCGGCATTATCCTGAACGATGTCACCGTTGAAGGGTTTACGGTCAAGGGCGGTATAGACGGAACAGGTGGTCTTATGGGAAGCGGTTCCGTCGCAATGACAAATTGCCACAACAGGGGCGGCTTCGTAACCGGCAGATATGCAGGCGGACTGGCCGGTAAGGGATACAGCAACCTTCAGGATCGCGTTTTTGCGGGTTGTACCAACAAAGCTGCGGTAGTCGGCGAACGCACCGCAGGCGGAATGACTGGGAATGAAACATATAGCAACGGCTCCTACACGAGCTGCACCAACAGCGGAAGCATATCTGCGACACAGGGGTACGCCTCCGGCATTGCGGCAGGCGGAAGCTATGAGCGGTGCAGCAACAGCGGCGCTGTGACCGGCCAGCATGCTGCGGGCATCTGCGTCAATGGCAGCAAGGCAACGAACTGTAGCAATACAGGTGCCGTTACAGGTACAGGTACAGGTACAGGATATGCGGCAGGTATCCTCACCAACGGCGGCTACGGCGGTACAGTAGAATTCTGCTGGAACACCGGAAGTGTCGAGGCGAGCACGTCTGTCAGGGCCTTCGGCATCCTCTACGGCTGGGGTGCGCATAATCAGGTCAGCAATTCCTTCAGCTATGTCCCGGGCGCCAATATCGGCCTTGCGCCCACCGAGCTGAAAGAGAAAAATGTGTCCGACAGCTACTATCTGGCGGACAAGAAGGACTCCGTTTCCAGCGTCGGCGAGTGGGCCAGCGCAGACGACTTTGCCAGCGGCAAGGTGGCGTGGGGCGTGGACGGCGGCGTCAATGCCCACAAGAACTACTGGACGCAGGGCGCGAACAACTATCCTGTTCCCATCGGCGAGGGAACGTCCACCAGCTACTACCGTGCCAAGGCCGAGTGCGGCACAGGCGGTTCGGTGACCATCAAGCGCGGCGATGGCCGCACCGGCGATGCGGACAACGCGGTCTATGGGCCCAGCGGCACCAATGTGACTGTCACTGCCACGCCCAAGAACAGCAGCTTCGCCCTCAAGAGCCTGACGCTGGATCTGATGAGCACCGGCACGACCGCTGACCTTGCCAATCCCGGCAGCTTTGCGCTGGGCGCGGCCAACGCAAAGGTCGTGGCGACCTTTGCCAGCGCCGGCAGCGGCGGCGGCAGCGGCAGTGGGTCCGGCAGCGGAAGCGGCACAGGCGCAGGTGATGAGAGCGATGAGGGTCTGCAGGACGGCGTGAACATGGACGTGGAGTACAACGTCAAGGGGCTGGTGCTGTCCGCCTATACCGAGTGGGGTAGCAACGGCGGCGGCAAGACCTTCTCCCAGTGGCTGAAGGACTCTCCCAATGTGCTGCGCGCCCTGATCGCCAATAGTCTGGACAACATGGCGGCAGCTGCCGCGGCGAAAAAGACCGATGAGGCCTCCGCCTTGGCGCAGGCGCTGCTGGCCAGCCTGAATGAGCACAGCGGCGTGGCCGGCAAGGACGGCGACGCCATCAGCAAGGCGCTCCAGCGGTTCATGACCTCCGGCACGGAGGCCACGTTCAGCACATGGCTGACCACCGGCAGCGGCATGGCCAGCGGTACGCTGGAGAGCATCTTCACCCAGTATACCGACAGCCTGCTGGCGCTGGCGGATCGCCTGTATACCAAGTGGGAATCCAGCGGCACCTCCATGACCTTCCCCGTGTGGCTGGATGCCCAGCAGGTGAGCATGGAAAATCTGTCCGAAACGGCGGAGGAGCCTGATACCGATACCACCGACGAGTCCCAGACCACGGAGGCACCGGAGGATGTTCCGGACGGGCAGGAGTCAGAGGGTCAGGTTAGCGGCAATTCCATCTGGGAGATCATCGGCACAGCTGTGCGGGAAAACCCCATTATCGTGTGGTCCATCGTGGCAGTCGTTGCGGCCTTGGTCATCGTGGGCGCGGTGCGCCGCTACCATAAGGTCAAGCGCGATGAGCGGGACGACAACGGTGCAGAATAAGAGATAGGGACGGCTCCGCAAGGAGCGGTCTGCCGATTCGCGTGGGCGGAATTTCCGTCCACGCGAATACGGCTATATAAACGGAAATGGGAGGGATGCCTCTGTGAGAAGAAAAGTGCGGAATTGGGCGGCGTTTCTGCTGGCGCTGGCGCTGGTATTGGGCATGATACCCGCAGCTTACGCGGCGGGATACAGCATCACCGTCAACGCCCCAACAGGGAATAATCTGCCCTATTGGGTGTTTGAGAAAGTGGGCGTAGACAGCGCAGATGTGCTGAACCTGACGGCCAACGAAGGGCATACCCTGCCCACAAATAAGGTCGCCCGTGTGTCGCTGGCTGTGGGCAAAAACAAAGAGGATGAAGCTGCCTGCGGTATCTCCATCAATGGGATGTACTATGTGCAGTCGGTCACGCTGGAGCATCCCGACTTCTTCACCGGTACGGTGGAGATCCAGATCGGCAGGGATGCCCAATGGAGCGAGGAGACGTGGGGCAATATCACGCCGGTGGAGGGCTCCAACATCCTCGGCCGCGTGCAGTTCAAGGACGGCACCTTCACCGGTGACGTGACCATCAGCGTCACGCCCATGACGCAGCAGCAGGCAGACGCGGCGGCAAAGACCAACCAGCGTCAGGTGGTGCCCAAGGGGAAATACAGCGTGTCGGACATCACCGAGGCCATCGACGGCATATTGGCGTGGAAGCGGGCGCAGCAGGGCGTGGCGGAGGGTCAGCCGCTGCTGAGCGGCGAGCTGCTGACCTATGCCGGCAGCACCGCCGCCGACTGGCTGCCCATCGGGCTGTCCCGCTACGGCGCGGAGGACGACTACGACAGCTATCTGGCGGCGCTGAGAACGTATGTGGAGCAGAAATACCGCGAGCCGGACAAGCTGGACAGAACAAAGGCGACGGAATGGCACCGCATCGCGCTGGCGGTGCTGGCGTGCGGCGGCGACCCCACCCACTTCGGCAGGGATGAAAACGGCGCGGATATCAACCTGATCGCCGACGGCGTGTATGACCGGGGCAAAACGGCGGATCTGGGACGGCAGGGGCTGAACGGCTGGCTCTGGGGATTGATTACGCTGGACAGCATGAAGTACACCATCCCCGCAGGCGCCAGCTATACCCGCACGGAGCTGGTAAAGACCATCCTGTCCTATCAGCTCAGCGACGACGGCTTTAACCTGCGGGTGGCGCAGGGCAGCACCGCCGATCCGGACATCACGGCCATGGCCATACAGTCCATGGGGCCGTACTACCGCACCTCCACCCTGAATGTGAAGGACCCTGTGGACAGAGCGCTGGAGCGCCTGTCGCAGCTCCAGCTGGACACGGCGGATTTCCGCAGCTGGGGCACGCGGAACTCCGAGTCCACCTCGCAGGTCATCATCTCCCTGTGCAGCGTTGGCATCGACCCGCAGAACGACCCCCGCTTTGTGAAGAACGGACTGAACCTGCTGGACGCGCTGTTCTATTACCAACAGGAGGACGGCGGCTTTGCCCACTCCTACGAGCTGGATGAGGGTAATCCCTCCGCCGTACCCGGGGAGAGCGACAGCATGGCCACGGATCAGGCGCTACTGGCGCTGGTGTCCGTGTGGCGGCAGGCGCAGGGCATGAGCCCGCTGTACGACTTCCGCCCCGGCGGCGTATCCTCCAAGATACTGACGCCGGAGGAGAGCGAGGTGTCCTTCGCCGGCAGCTATGAGTTTACGCAGGAGCTGCAAAGCCGCGTGGACGCGCTGCCCGACGCGTTGTCCACGGAGGACGCGGAGGAGGTGGCCTTCCTGCTGGAGCGGTTGAAGATGAGCCGTGAATTTGACGGCTATGACAGGTACATGGAGAAGCTGACGGCGGCGCAGGAGAAGATTGACGCGCTGTACGCGGAGATCGAGAGCCTGAACGCGGATATCGCCGCGGAGATATTGCCTATGACCGACGCCGGCTTGAAGGAAAAGCCCATCGTGGACGGTATCGTGAAGCGGTACCGCGCGCTGTCTGAACACGACAGGGAGCTGGTGGAGAGCTGGGATGCGGTGCTGGCGGTAAAGGCGCAGACGGACGCGGCGCAGCGGACGCTGCTGCTGTGCATCGGCGGCGCGGCAGTGGTGATGATCGGCGGCAGCATCCTCGTCCGCCGCAGGAGGGAGAGCAAATGAAACGACAACTGACGCGGCTGCTGACCGCGTTGCTGGCTGTGATCCTGCTGCTGCCGGTGACGGCGCAGGCCGCGCCTGCATGGGACGGCTGGACAGCGGAGCTGGAGGCGGCGTACCAAACGGTGTCCGGACTGGTGGCGGACTCCGTCAGCGAGAGCAGGGACTACCTATCCGCCGCACGGCAGGAAACCAACGCCAAGGCGGTGTACGCGCTGTGGGTCTCCGGCGCCGACGTGCCGGAGGGCTTCTACAACGAGTATTTGCAGGCGCTGGCAGACTGGCTGGCGCTGGCGGAGCAGCGGGGCAGGTACGCCTATATCCCCGGCGCGCTCCGCACGGTGGCGGCCATGGGGCTGGACGTGACGGATCTCGCCGGTCACGACCTGCTGGAGCCGCTGCGGCGGCCGGAGATGGTGGAGGCGGACGAGGACAGGTTGGATATGCTGCTGGATCTGGACGCCGCAGGTGATGCGGGTAAGACGGACGAGTTCAGCGCGCTGCGGGAGCAGCTTCTGACCGAGGCGCTGGCCCGTCAGCAGAGCAGCGGCGAGTTCCGTTATACCTCTAAGTGGCCCGCTGAGCTGAAGCAAAAGGGCGTGGCTGCCGAGCCGGACCGGTTCGACTACATCCTGCTGACGGCAAAGTCCGCGCAGGCGCTGGCGCCTTACCAGAGCCGTCCGGAGGTCAGGGCCGCCATAGAAAAGGCGGTAAGCTATCTCTCGATGCAGCAGCTGGACAGCGGTGGCTTTCTCAGGTACGGCGAGGAGGACGTGGAGGAGGATGCCGCCGTGTTGGAAATGCTGGCGGCGCTGGATATCTCCCCTGACGACGGGCGATTTGTAAAGAACGGCCACACCGTGCTGGACGGCATGATGGACTGGTATCAGGAGAGCTATTTTGACGGTGCCCCCGCGCCGGGACAGGGGTTCTACCGACATGATATTCTTTGGGGGTACCGCGGATCAGGGGATGCTTGGTACGCCTCCAGCTCATCGTTGATGTCCGATCCGGATGCCCCGGATGACCGCGGCAAGGCTGTGGAACGGCGAACCTACATAAACGAAGCGGGACTTATAGGGCTTTGTAGTGTCAGACCGGCAGTGGCTGTGGCGGGAACACCGTCCGCAAGCACGCCGGAAAAGGGAAACCGTCAAGACAATGCCATAGATTACAGTGAACTTTTACAGGCGCAGTCTGCGGATTATGCACAGAAGCTGGCAGAGGGGTATTACGGGGATGGAAACAGCACGATCGTTTCCGAGGGTGCTCTAAGCCATTTGGCCAAGGAGATCTTATCCATGTCCGAAGCCGGCGGCGGTAAGCTGCCGGAGGAGCAACGTGCACAGCTGGAAAGCCTTGTTGAGATGCTGTCGGGAGCCAGCGGCGAATATCTGATGGGACGCAAGGCGAACACCTACTCGCCGGTTCTGGTGCAGGCCATGAAAGCGCTGGATATGGATCCTGCAGACGTAAACGGCATGGACTTTTTGGCACCGTTGACAAATCTCTCTGCCATGGACACTGCGGAATACAGAGAGGCGCTGATGGATTTTGACTCGGTAGATGCGTCTATGTGGCGTAAGCGCGGCGTGGACGCGGATACGGTCGTGGACAAGTACGCCGCCGGTATACTGCAATATCAGACGGCAGACGGGCAATTTGACCCTTACGCAAGCTATAGCGGGATAGTTACCCCGATACTCCGGGATTATGTGCAGTACACTGCCGAGAATGTCACCGCCCTTGCTCCCCACGCGGACAAGGAGTACATTTCCAAGGCGATAGACCGTGCCATTGAATACCTGTCCTCCGTACAGCTTTCGGATGGCAGCTTTCCGGGTATGACCGGTACTTCAAACGGCGAGGCAACGCTCGCCGTGCTGGAAATGATGGAAGCGCTGGGAATATCTCTGGACGACCCTCGCTTCGTGAAAAACGGAAAAACCGCGGCGGACGCCATGAAGACCTTTTATGTAGATGGAGTGGGCTTTCTTTCCAGCTTCGAGGTGGAAGCGCCGCTGGATGATTTGGGCAGCCTGCCGGTCTACGCCGATCCGGTCATGGATGCTTCTGCTGCCGTTTCCGCCCTGACCTACCTCCAAGCCGCCGAGGACGGCACATTCGGCCCCGACGGCAAGGGCAGCAGCGTGTTCGAGGTGGTGGGCGCCGCCCTGACGGAAACGCCGCTGGGCGCGATCTTGCTGGCGGTTATCGTAGTGGCCATACTGGCGTTTGCCATGGTGCGCCGCTACCGCCGCATCAAGAGGGAGCAGTGACATGGGTACGAAGCACAGATGCGCAGCGGCATTGCTGCTGGCGGTATTCCTGCTCTTCTGTACCGCCTGCGGCGCTGCTCCTGTGCAGCCGGAGGATACAGAAAACAAGGATCAATACATGACCGACCCGGTGCCGGAGGGCAAGCCCGCGCCGGTAGAGCCGCAGGACGTGGTGAGGGACGATGATGCGGAGCTTACCTGCACCTTCTCCATCTCCTGCGCCACGATTCTGGACAACTGGGACAAGTGCGACGATAGCAAGAAGCCCCTCGTCCCTGCGGACGGCGTGATTTTGCCGTCCACCACCGTGACCTTCAGCGAGGGCGAGAGTGTGTTCGATGTGCTTCAGCGTGTCTGCCAGGACAATAAGATCCACATGGAGTCCGTTTGGACACCTATGTACAACAGCGCCTACGTGGAGGGAATCCACAACCTGTACGAGTTTGACGTGGGCAGCCTGTCCGGCTGGATGTATTCCGTCAACGGCTGGTTTCCCAACTACGGCTGCTCCCGCTACCAGGTGAAGGACGGCGACGTCGTGGAGTGGCGCTATACCTGTGACCTTGGCTATGATCTCGGCAGTGGTATGGGGGGATAATGGAGGCGCCAGGATATAGAGAACGCTGATATAGGAAGCGGAGTTCCCGGAACACATTGGCCTCTGGAGATATTCGAGAGGCCGCCTAACCATGCGACCAGACAACACAACAAAACGGACAAAAAGCCAAGGATGGCCCTTTGCGGCCATCCTTGGCTTTTTGTCCGCTTTTCATTATGCGGATACCAATTTCATTGCCGTGCCCCACCGTTTTCACCATTTGAGAAATCTTTAGGAGTTTTGATGAAACGGAGGTAAGAAAATGCGCTTTGACCACAAATCATACGGGGCAAGAATTCGGCAACTGCGAATCAGAAAGGGATTTACCCAGGAACAACTCGCAGAAAAACTGAATGTGTCCGGTACGTACATCGTGAAAATCGAAAGCAACCAAAGAACTGGTTCTGTTGAGTTTGCGGTTGAACTGGCAAGCTGTTTTGGCGTTTCGTTGGATTATCTTCTACTGGGCACAGCAGGTAATGACAAGAAGCAAGCACTTCAAACTGTGATAGCATTTCTTTCTGAATTGGAGGAGAGTTTTGAAATCTGACAAAGAGTGTAAGAAGCCTGCCAGCTTGTCTCTGTTGCAGTGAGATCGTCCAAGGTACAATTACATCAAAGCTGCAGATAGCGGCTTACTGTACCTTGAAAAACGCCATACGGCCATATCCGGCAACTGGATCACATCAGCAGATGAGCCTCCGTAAGAAAGAGGACAGCGATGCGGAGAACGCGCCATGACCACCTGCACGGGAGTTTCTCGTGTCAATGCAGGTCCCAGATCGGAAGGTGCCCAGCGATACCCGTTCATCCAAAAGCAGCCGTGGCAGGCTGTTTCGCCATGACCTCATCTGCCTATTATGGTACTTCTGCATAGCGATGCCTTCACAAAATCGGTGCAGCTCGGAGAGATCCTCGGAGGGGTGAGATTCCCATGTGCGGTGCCAGCCGCAGACCAGTTGACCGCCCAACAGTCCGGGAAGTAGTGTCGAATAGGACTGGACAAACGACAGAAACGGCGTGGGCCGTTCCGGGAAACCGGGGCGACCCCGCCACGACCTTTGCCTGATGGCAGAAACGCGGGTGCTGCATTTTCTCTCTCCCTCACATACCTACTACCTACACCCCTATTACCCCTTTCCGCAGCATCCGTGTTTGTGCCATCAGGAATCAATGCAACTGCAAGAGGAGGGGTACTCATTAAAATTTCTGAAAGCTCTTATACCATTGGCGATGACGGACGCCTTGTGATCCCGGCGGATGACTTGACTGAAATGGGGTTGACTGCGGGGCAGGACGTGTTTGTGGCTTATATCACCGACGATGACCTCGCAAACCGATACCATGAGTTCACAGTTTCATCGGTATCTCTTTCTGAATTGGATACCACCCAGCAGATCGCCATACCGCAGCAACTATTGGGGCAAGCAGGCATCGACTCGAACGCGGAGGTGCAGATCGCCTGCATTGACGGAGCTATCATCATTACGGGGGATACACCCCTGACCGAAGATGAATTGAGCGAGGTCGTTGGCCGTCTGCGGGCGGTCAATGACCTCGCCGAACATTTCGCAAATGAATCGGATACTGAAGAAAGGGGGACAAGCTATGGCAGCTTCTAAAAACATGATAGCGCTGGAGATAAATGGACTCCATGTGCATCTTACCTTTACACCATTTCCTGCGGATGATACCGTGGCCGCCGTCCGAGCAATTTTGAAGAACAGCTACGTTCGGACGCTCCAGACGTAAGGAGGCGTGACCTTGGCTAAAAGAGTTTGCTGCCTGTATCGCGTTTCCACGCTGAAGCAGGTCGAAAAGGATGACATCCCCATGCAAAAGCAGCGATGCCATGAGTTCGCCGCACAAATGGGTTGGGACATTGTTCGAGAGTTTTCCGAGAAAGGCGTATCCGGCTTCAAGGTCTCCGCCAAGCAGCGCGACGCCATACAGGAGATTCAGCGCGAGGCGGCACTGAACACCTTTGACATCCTTCTTGTTTTCATGTTTGACCGCCTTGGCCGGCGCGATGACGAAACACCTTTCATTGTGGAATGGTTCGTCAACAACGGCATCGAGGTTTGGAGCGCCGAGGAAGGCCAGCAGCGGTTTGATAACCATGTGGACAAGCTGCTGAACTACATCCGTTACTGGCAGGCGTCCGGCGAAAGCATCAAGACCTCTATTCGTACCAAGACCCGTTTGGGGCAGATCGTTATGGAGGGCAGATTTCGTGGCGGTTACGCGCCCTATGGCTATCAGTTGGTGAAGAAGGGACGCATGGGCAAAAAGAACCGCGAGCTGTTTGATATTGAGGTCAACCCCCTGGAAGCCGCTGCTGTGCGTCGTATCTTTGATTTGGCCGACCAGTACGGCTACGGTGGACGAAAGACCTCCACCACGCTCAAAGAGGAAGGATTCCTCAACCTCCGCACCGGTGAGCCGTTCCATTACTCCACCATTCAGAATATCCTCATCAATATTGCCTACACCGGTGTACTCCGAAGCGGCGAAAGCGTTTCGGAGATATTTCCGGAATTGCAGATCATCACGCCGGAGCAATTCCAGCGGGTGCAGCAGGGACGGGAGCAGCGATCTGCGGACTATCTGTCCAAGTGTGCTACGGCCTATGGAACGGAAACCATCACACTGAAGGATGGCAGCGAAGCAGAGGTTTCTCGTCCGATTCGCAGCTATCCCCGAAAAAATACCGGCAGTGCTCTGCTGTCCGGCAATGTGTATTGCGGTCACTGCGGTGGCCGCATTTTTGCGTCTACAGCGCGGAAGACCCATCACCCCACCGATGGCAGTAATGGACGTGTGGCCATCTACAAATGCTACAACCGAACCCAGCACAAAGGAAACTGCGATGGCCCTACCACCTATCGTGCTGAAAAGGTGGATGCCGTTGTCAGCAAGCTCATCCGGGATATTCTGCAAAAGGCTGGAGCTGTCAGCGAGTACGACATTGTCCAGAATCAGATCGGTGCAACGGCGTCTGATTTGCAGCAACAGATCCGCCAAGCCAAGCTGGAGCTTTCCAAGAAGCACATTGAGCAGGGCCGCTGGGAGGGCTTGATGCTGGACTCGCTGGATGGCAAGTGTCCGTTCACACCGGAGCAGGTCAAGAGCCGGTTGGATTCCGTGAAAGACGCCATGACGGCACTGACTGCCAGCATCGAATCGCTGGAAACTCGGTTGGCTGACAGCGACAGACTTACACAGGAGCTAAAGGAACAGCACCAGCAGCTTCTGTCCTGGGCGGAAATGTTTGACAACGCGACCCCTGCCGAGCGCAAGCTTATCGCGTCCCATTTGATCAGAGCCGTGACCCTGACCCGCGGCTACGGCATTCAGATCGACTTCAATATCTCCGAGGCGCAGTATTTGAATGGGATGGAGCTGTAAGCGGGCTGCATGGATGTGTGCAACATCTTCGGTTTAGGACATCATGAAAGCTGAAACCTTACAAGGTGCAATCTGATTGAGAGAAGTAGGCAAAGTCAACTACTATATTTTACAAAATTGTCATTGATTTCTGCCTTAAAATGTTATATTATGTATATTGAAAATTGGAAAGGTCACGTTTTTGCTTGAGGAGGACTATTTATGATAGATATTGCAACTTTTGCGCTGTTCGAATCGTCACAAAACATCTCTAATGGCCAAGGAGGAGTTGTCCAACAATTAACCGGACCTGTTACGATACTGCGTCCAAAGTTTGTCCCTAGCAATTATTCTTTCGCGGTATCGATTGGCGTACGTGGGCTGGATATGCATAATGAAAATTCGATGCACATTATCTTGAAAAATCCTTCCGGGGATGTTTTGAGCGATTTAGGCGAAAAATTGCTGCCAATTGCTGGAGAAGATGATATTCTTCCGATAGAGTATAGCGGATTTGTAGCGTGTATAGACTTTCGAAATGTAGTTATTGAAACTTCTGGTGCATATATACTTGAAGTATATGTCAATAACAGTTTAATTGGCACAAAAGAAATTCCTGTCTATGTTAGAAGTGTAAATCAATGAGTTCATTATCTATTTCACTTGCTGAACAAACAAAAAGCCAAGCTTTTCTTGAAGTTGGTAAGAAAGTAGCTGCAGTATTTACAGCTGCTGTTGTAAGTCTGCCAAATGGGGGTAGCTCTCTATCTCCGATAGCGCAATATGTTGGTGAGGTACAGCAAGTTTGCCAATATCAAAGTCAAGGAATAGAACCCGTAACTCCAGCCTATAATGGCATTACTGTTAGTCTGACGGAGAGTGTGCCTATGCTGGAGTCGAGTAGAAATATCCAGAAGTTGAGGGAATTTGGCGAGTACAAAGCCAATTGGAATGGCTATGGAGCAGAAGCATTTGATAGCTCTTACATTGAAAGTGCAATTCGATTGATTAAAACTATCCCTATTCAACCTGACATCTATCCCCTCACAGATGGCCGCATACAAATGGAGTACTCTAAAGAGGCCGGACAGTATCTTGAATTTGAACTAAACAAAGATTCTACAGTAGAAGTATTTAGAATCAACGAGGATTCATCTGAGGACGAATTTGAAGATGTAACTGGTAACATTGCTAAAATAGTAGCTGAATTTTATGGATGAAAATTTTTCTTTAACTGAAGCGCTTTTTCGTGCTGTAAGGCCGGATGAGAAGTATTGGAGAAGTGATGGGTCATTATCAAGCGCTGCATTTAAAGACCCACACGGCCTTTCTGTTAACCGATCAGGGAATCTTCCTTTGGCCGAGGCTGTTGAAATTATGCGCGCTGGGCCTCTGTTTGGTACGATTGTCTATGTTACAGTACACGATTGCTATGATGTAGGGGCTACTGTTATTTACGCACCTGAAAAGTACAGTTTACAAGGGACTACACAAGGTAACGGTCTGACGGGCGCTGATATGCCCGTCAGATTTTCCATGTGATGTTCAAGCTGTCGCTTGTGGCGGCAACGGTAGTAATCATCAAATCCACCACCCGCCGCTTGTCGTCAAAGGATACGCTGTCCCATGTGTCGAGGTAGCCGGAAATCTGGCTGACCTGTTCCGGGCTGATGGCTTCCACCGTCAACTCCGCTATCCGGGCAAGAAGTTCCTGCTTGCGTCCGTCCAGTTCGGCTATCTTCACATTCACATAGGAGAGCAGCACATTGTTTGCGCCCGTCAGACTGTCCAGCAGCTTTTCAATCTCGCCGTCCACATGGGCAAGCTCTACTTGCAGGGCGGTGATTTTCGGGTTGGCCTTTGCCGCCTTCTTCCTGCCCGTCAGCGTCTTGTAGCTGTCCAGCTTCTTCACCATCTGCTGGTACACCACCGCTTCCAGTTCCGCCGTGATGATTTTCCCACAGCCGGGGCAGCTCTTATTATCCAGCCGTTTTGTGCAGCGGAGATACTGCCTGCCAGAGGGATTGAAGATACTCATAAGGGCGTACCCGCAATTCCCGCACTTGATTTTCCCCGCCAGCCATGTGTGGGTAGCTTTCCGGGCGGACTGGATTTTCATGTTGTTCATCAGCTTCTTGCGGCAGGTCAGCCATATGTCCGAGGGGACAATGCCCTCATGGGGCGCAAGCACCAGCATCTGGTCTTTCAGGCTTTGGGCCTTGTCCGGCTTCACGTCCCGGCCTTGATAGAGATAGCACCCGTTCATGCCCGTAAAGTCGGCGGCGTCATTGACAAGTACCGTCCCTTGGCTCTTGAAAAACTCGTACACATCCAAGTCCGCCCGCACATAGACGGGATTGCGTAACATCTGCGCCAGTGTGGGGCGTATCAGTTCTCTGCCGTTGAACAGAATACCCTGCTCCGCAAAGTACCGGGTAATGTCCCCGTAGGAGGTTGTGGGCTGGGCGTACATCTCGAACATCAGCCGCACATGGGCCGCTTCCTCCGGGTTCACCACCAGCTTCTTTGTGTTGATACCGTCCATTTTGATAGGCTCCGTATGGAAGCCATAGGGGGCTTTCCCGCCCATTTTGAAGCCCCGCTGACTGCGGGAGTAGTAAGCGTCCGTCACCCGCTTCTGTATCGTTTCCCTCTCAAGCTGTGCGAACACGATACAGATATTCAGCATGGCCCGGCCCATCGGGGTGGAGGTATCAAACTTCTCCGTGGAGGAAACAAACTCCACGTTGTACTGCTGGAACAGTTCCATCATGTTGGCGAAATCCAGAATGGAACGGCTGATACGGTCAAGTTTGTAGACAATGACTTTCGCAATCAAACCCCGCTTGATGTCCCGCACCAACTCTTGAAACTTCGGGCGGTCTGTGTTCTTGCCGCTGTACCCTTTGTCTGTGTATTCCCTGCAACTACCGCCTTTCAATTCGTATTTGCAAAACTCAATCTGGCTTTCAATGGAAATGCTGTCCTTTTTGTCTACCGATTGTCTTGCATAGATTGCGTCTATCCGATTGTTCATTCTTCGCTCCTTTTCTTAAAAAAGAAACGGAGCTGCTGACAGTCTTATTATACCGCCAGCAGCCCCGTAAATCAATGATGGCTTTGGGAAACTTTACGCCCCGGCTTCCTCGTTCCGCCGCTTGTCTGCGTACTTGCGGAACACCTCATAAAGCTGCTGTTCCAGTTCCCGGCGTTTGGCCGCTTCCTGTTCCGGCGTAAACACCGGGGAGAGATTTTCCAGCGTGATTTCTTTCCCTTGAAAAGTTACGATCTCGGTTTCCTTTTTGTATCTGATATTCTCTATCAAAATCACCTTTCCTTTCTGTAATCCGGCTGCCGCTTCAACTCCGCCAGCACCTCCGGCGGGATACGCTCAACAAGCCGCTGAATGTTGTGCAGCTCGCTTTCCAGCTTCGCCCTCTCCATCGTGTCTTTCATCTTGCCTTTTTCGCTGGCCTTTGCCCTTGCTTCCAATTTTTTGTTTTCTTCCAACAGGTCATGGATTGTAACCTTGTATTTCTTCAACTGCCCGGAGAAATTCTCCATCTGCGGGAACCACTTTTTCAGCAGAGTGATGGCTTCCGCTTTCTTCTTTCCGGCGTTCAGCGGGGTAATGCTGTCCAGCGCCGCTTCAATGGCCCTCGCCTGTTTGGAGAGGCTGACTGCCTGCTTAAAAAGCCGGGTGGGGATATGCTTCCGGCCCGTCCTGCTGGCACTCTCACCCCGCTCCAGGTCGGGGTATTTCTCCATCATATAGGCGTGAAAATCGTCCTGCCACTTCGTCAGATTGGCCCGGTTGCCTATGATTTCTTTGGCGCACAGGCGGTTGTCTTTCGTCAGCGGCACAAAGGTCAAATGCAGGTGGGGCGTTTTCTCGTCCATGTGTACCACCGCAGAAACGATATTCTCCCGGCCTACCCGGTCAATGAGGAAGTCTGCCGCCCGCTGGAAGTAGGCCGCTATCTCTTTCGGGGACTTGCCCTTGAAAAACTCCGGGCTGGCGGTTATGAGGGTATCCACAAACCGGGTGCTGTCTTTGCGTGTCCGGCATCCGGCCTGTTCAATTCGTTTCTGAATGAAGTGGTAGTAGCGGCCCTCTGGCTTGACAATGTGGAAATTGTACTTGCTCCGGCTGGTGTCAATGTCCGGGTTGCTGGCGTACTGCTCTTTTTTCCGTTCATGGTGGGCTTCCAGCGGCCCTGCCGGGTGGCCCTTGTGCTTCTCAAATCGCAGAATTGCGTGTTGTGCCAAATCCTATCAGACCTCCTTTTGCGGACAGTTCGGGGGCTGTTTTAGGGGCGGGAGTATAAACATACGGCCCCGCCCCGCACAGCCCGGAAAAGTCCTTGATTTACGGGCTTTTTCCAGCCCTTATTTGTCCGTTTTCCAGCGGCGTTTCCGGTCGCTGGCGTTCTTCTGCTGCCGGTGTACCCGCTTTTTGCAGACTTCGCAATATTTCGCCCTGTTGGAATGGGGAATGAACGCCGCCCCGCAGACGGCGCATCGCTTCACGCTGTCCCTGTGGTAAATCTCCGCTTCCAGCGCCTTGTCCAGCGGCAAGACCGCCCAGCGGAACCACTTGCAGCAGATGGAGAATGTGACCATCTGCGGGCAGGGGCAGGTGTCACCATCGTCCAGCGCAAGGCAGTTGCCGCCGTCACAGTTGCAGCACTCCCGGCGTATCAGGCTGCTGGCCCGTTTCCTCTGCGCCGGGGTCATGCGGTAGGGGGAGCCGTCCGGCCTGTGCTCCAGCGGCGGCAAATGTTGATAGGGTTTTTCTTTCATACAGTCCCTCCGTTTTTCTTTTCGGTAGCCGTTCTCCCCGAAAGGGCTTCCCGCATTGGCACGCTCCCAAACTATGGGACAAAATGTCCCATACCCTGCTCGTGGCGGCGCTTCTCCTGCCGGGCCGGCCTTTTTGGACGGTCATTGTGTTTTCAAGGTGCGGCTCATCGATGAACTACCCTAAGTCTACACCTAAATGATCGCCCGTCCCGTATATCCGAAAGGTAGGAAATCCGCCCAAAAAACTGCCTATTTCCACGCTCTCGGAATTGTGATATAATAAAAAAACAGAACGACAAAGCGGAAGTGATAAGGAGGAGATAAAATGTATATTAAAAAATATTGGTATAACTATATCGGTGGCACAGACGATAGCCTGACCTTGGTGGACTACCTCTATGACAAAGGCAAAACTGAAATACCTCTGAGTGAGATATTCAATGATACTGGCCTTAGCAAACTAAACTGGAATTTCCATATCTCACCCAATTTAGAATACATTGATTCGGAGGGCCAATGTCACGAATTTTATTATGCTATTGATTTGGCAACTGATTTGGCAGCACTTATTCTTGAGAGTAAGAAAAGTGGTGGGTTCAATATAAAAAATCTGTTTGATGGGGAAAAACGAGATAGGTTTGTAAAAATCATAACTACGCCAGAGGAGGATCAAGCAATGAATCGGGCTTTAGCAGAGTTCTGTGCTTCTCCGCTCGAATATGATCTTCATGAAATGGTAGATGATGAAGATATGCTGGAAATGGCGAAAGACTGCGAAAATATCCGTAAGGAATTGTGCGAATAACTTCCAAATTATCAAGCAGACAAGGAGGGAGTGCATGGAACTATCCATACAAGAACGATTGAAAGACCTGCGTGTGGAGCGTGGGCTGACATTGGAACAGCTTGCGGAGCAGACCCATCTCTCCAAGTCTGCGTTGGGCAGTTATGAAGCGGAGGACTTCAAGGACATCAGCCACTATGCCCTTATCAAGCTGGCGAAGTTTTACGGCGTGACCGCCGACTATCTGCTGGGGCTGTCCGAAACAAAAAATCACCCAAACGCCGATCTTGCAGAACTGCGTTTGAGTGACGATATGATTGAACTATTGAAAAGTGGGCGGGTGGATAATTCCCTCTTGTGTGAGCTGGCGGCGCACCCGGATTTTCCCCGGCTCTTGGCCGACCTTGAAATCTATGTGAACGGAACGGCGGTGAAGCAGGTACAGAGCGCAAACGCCATTGTGGACACCATGAGTGCAACGATTATGAAACAGCGCAACCCCGGCTTGACCGACCCGCAGTTAAGACAGCTTATCGCCGCCCATATTGACGATGATAGCTTTTGCCGCTACATAATCCAGCAGGATATAAGCGAGATAGCCGCCGACCTGCGGGAAACACACAGGGAAGATTTTTTCAGCGTCCCGGAGGACAACCCGCTGAAAGGATTATTGGAAGCCGCTACCGAAAACGCCAGCCCAGACAGCGACCCGGAGCAAGCGTCTTTGGCGTTTATCTGCAAACGGCTGCGGCTGAACTTTAAGAAGCTGTCCGGGGAAGAAAAGAAGTGGCTGAAAAAGATTTCGGAAAAGTCGGACTTGCTCAAAAATCCAAATCCCCAGCGGGGGAGAAAGTAGAGAACGAGAAATTGGAGGGAGTAAAGGTGCAGGAGGCAATTATAAAATTGAGACTTCTCGGTCAAATGCCAGACGCAGTGAAAGATGACCCTACAGTAGAAACCATCAATATGTATGATGAATTGCTCTCCAATGTAAAAACGCCACTGACAAGAGAAGAGGTAGGCGTATTGATTGACATTTTCCCCGAAGGTGGAATGTATGGAGTAGAGTGGGATTTGCTGAAATTGGTAGAGTCTTATTTGATAGAAGCGCCATCAAGTGAGGAGTATCGAAAATTGATTACTGCTTGTCCAAGTGAAGAATGGCGAGAAACTATGCAAGCCCGTTTAGATAATTGGGAAAACAACAAACAATAACTTGTTGGGGAGATAGCAAAGCCAGCCGAGCCAGTCAACGGTCAAGATGAACGGCGCTTTCAGCGCCGCCGTTGACAGCCTCGCCTGTCTTTGCTTATGGGTAATCAAGGCGGGAAAGCCCTAAAATGGCTTTCCCGCCCATTTCAATTTTGAGAAAAAACGGCTTCCAAAAATGAATGCGTGCGGCCAAGCACTTTTAGGGATTGGCCGCCTTGTCCACCCACCCAGCGGGACGGCGGGGAACGGTCAAGGCCGGGCGTCAGCCCGTTCATTTCAGCCTTTACGGTTTCCCGCTGTCCTGCTACTTTTCCCGGAGTGTGGCCACACATCTGGTCACGGTGTCCATAAGGGCGAGGGACGGGGGCTTTCATATACGCCCTGTCTGCTGATGAAACCAGGGCTTTGTTTCTGGCTTTCCAGCCCCAAACAAAGCCCTGGTTCCTGCCGCTTCAAATGCCATTGCCCTCTCATGCGGCAACGGCATTTTCACGGCAACGCCGGCAGAGCGTATAACACACTACACTTTGCTTCGCAAAGTCGTGTGCCAAAAGGGGCGCTGCCCCCTTTGGATACCCCCCAACAAACAGGCGCTATGCCCCTGTCGGAAGCATAGCGCCGTTTGTTGTCAGCAGCCCGTTTCACGGTCTGCGTGTAGTTCCTTGTAAACTGACCTAAACGAGAACATATATCACTCCGAAATTCACAAAGATCAAACAACTGTGCAGTTAAGCAAGGGACAAGCAAAAAAGCTTGCGGGGCTTGCGCGCAAAGTAGATGAAGTTGCTTTTGCATAACGAAGTGCGCTGTGTGGATTTAACACAGTGCTTCGCAAAGGAGCTCAAACATATTATTGCTTTTCTACTCTAGGTTGGCAAGGGATAGCGATTCCGACGTTCTTAAATAGCGGAAACAGCACTCGCGGTGTATCTCTAAGGAGTTCACTTAGGGAGGACAGATGCGTCTGTCCTCCTTTTTCTGTCTTGCGTGTAGCAGAACACAATGGTCGTTGTCCGTAGGGAGAGGCAAAAGATAATTGACACTTGTATTTTTTTGAACAAAGCGGGCCATATATGTCGAACTGCGGATATAACATTTTCCTGCTGAATTAGCCTCGAATTTAATAAAATAGTGCAAAAATTCAACGAATCAAACGTATGTGGATGCAATATATCAGCCTTGGTAGAGCGTTCGGTTCGCATCCGAGAGGTCGAGGGTTCGAATCCCTTCAGGTCCACCAAAAATAAACCACCCGCAAGGGTGGCTTTATTTTTGCTGCGCCCTGCCAACGCGCTGCCTCACTGTGCGTCCTGTTGCGCTTTGCCCCGCGCTGTGGTATACTGCACATATCTATCCCCACATCGCCTTCATAAAGGAGGACTGCCTGTGTCTACAATGTTGGAGCGCCGCTACCGGCGGCAGCACCTGAACTGTGTGCGGCACATCACCCTGGACCCCAAGGGCCGGGGCGTGGTGCGTATCCACATGATCCCACCCCGTGAGGACGCGGAAAACGCGCCCTTTCTGCTGCTGCTCAACGGCAGCAAGCTGGTGCCCCTGAACCTGAGCTGGGCCATCCTGCTCTCCTGCTTCATGGACCGGCTGGAGCCCTTCGCCGGGCTGGAGATCACTGAGAGCGACTGGAGCGCCATGGCTGCCGGCGCGGTGGCCCGGACCCATAAGGTCTACCCCTTCACGCCCAAGGAGCGTCTGGCGGAGGACCTGCAAATCATGATAGAGTCCCTGGTGGCCATCGCCCGGGGACAGGCGCCGGAGGCGGAGGTCGCGCCGCTGACGCTGGGGGAATACGCCCCCGAGATGACCGCGCCCCACCGTATGGACCTGATGGTCAGCGCCATGACCCGTGACGGCGCGTGGCACTGCAACCAGAAATGTCTGCACTGCTATGCGGCGGGACAGCCCCTGTCCGACACGCCGGAGTTGACCACCGCCCAGTGGAAGGAGGTCTTGGATCGGCTGCGCGCGGCAAATATCCCCCAGGTGACGTTCACCGGCGGCGAGCCCACCCTGCGCGCCGATCTGGTGGAGCTGGTGGATGCCGCCCAGTGGTTCGTCACCCGGCTGAACACCAACGGCCGCCTGCTGACGCCGGCGCTGTGCCAAAAGCTGTATGACGCCAGCCTGGACAGTGTGCAGGTGACGCTCTACAGCCATGATAAGGACATTCACAACGCCCTGGTGGGTGCCGACGGCTTTGATGACACCGTGGCGGGCATCCGTGCCGCTGTGGCGGCGGGGCTGTCCGTGTCCGTGAACACGCCCCTGTGCAGCCTGAATACCGCCTATGACGAGATGCTGCGCGTCGTCCACGGTCTGGGCGTCCGCTACGTGACCTGCTCCGGGCTGATCCCCTCCGGCGGCGCGGTGGGAGACGAGAGCCGCGCCACGGCGCTGACCGAGCAGCAGCTCACCGACGTGCTGACAAAGGCTGTGGCGGCGACGGAGGAACTGGAGATAGAGCTGGATTTCACCAGCCCTGGCTGGCTGAAGGAGGAGACGCTGCGCGCCCTGGGCCTGACCCTGGTGCCCAGCTGCGGCGCCTGCCTCAGCAATATGGCCATCGCCCCGGATGGCGGCGTGATCCCCTGCCAGAGCTGGCTCAGCAGCCAACCCTTGGGTAATATCCTCGCCGACGACTGGGACAAGATCTGGCAGAGTGAGCGCTGCGCGGCCATCCGGGCCAAGAGCGCCAAAATGGAGCAGCTGTGCCAACTGCGTGAAAGCAACCGGGAGGAGGGCACCCTATGCTGAAGAAACTGCACGTTCTGCTGCTTGTCTTACTGGCGGCGGTTTGCTTTACCGCCACCGCATGGGCAGATTACGACTACATCGAGCAGTACGGCGTTATGGTGACGCCCAACACGGAGGATGGCAGCCTGCTTATCACCGTGAAGCTGGAGTGGACGCCGCTGGAGGAGCTGCCCTACGGGCAGGAGCTGAAAATAGGCGTGCCCAACGGCTCCATCCGGGACGTGGCGGCGCAGACGGACAACATCGAGCGGCTGGACTTCGATAACAGCTATATGTATGTCTATCTTGACCGCGCCTACGAGGCGAACGAGACCTTTTCCTTCGCCTACTCCTGGGTGCAGGAGTATATGTACCAACTGGACGGCAGCGCCGTGACCTACGACTACACCCCCGGCTGGTTCGACGAGGCCAGGATCGGCCAGATGACCCTCATCTGGAACGACCCCGCCGGGCTGACCGGCGATTTCACCGAGGGCACGGTCAGCGGCGCTGACAGCGTGACGGTGCAAAACGGCATGACCATCACCGCCTCCGATCTGGACTACGGCTACAAAATGAACGTACAGGTGCGCTACACCGACTGGCCCACCCAGCTGTCGGAGGAATACAGCGCCGACAATCTCCCCTCCGACTACGACCACTGTGTGTATGTGCCATGCGAGCATTTTGAGGACGACACCGGTGACGCCATCGTCGGCATGATGGTGATGATCTTCGTGGTGATTTTTATTATCGTGCTGATCTCCGCCGCCCGCCGGGGCGACGGCTACGCCGGCGGCTTCGGCACCCGGTATGTGTTCGTCAACCACCTGTGGTATCCCGCCGGGCCGGACGGCAGGCCCCGCCCCGGCAGCGTGGGCACCAAAACAAAGCCCAGACCGCCCAGAAGAGGTGGCGGCGGCTTCGGCGGCGGCAGCCGTGGCGGCGGCTTTGGTGGAGGCGGTTTCGGCGGCGGCAGCCACTGTGCCTGCGCCAGCAGCTGCGCCTGTGCGTGCGCCTGCGCCTGTGCCGGCGGCGGGCGCGCCGGCTGCTCGGCCAAGAACCTCTACGGCGTGGGCCTGGACGAAACGCTGTCCGAAAAGCTCTGATAAAAAAACATCCCCCGACCGGGGGATGTTTTTTGCTTACGAGTATTGGAAACCTCTGCCCGGCTCCTTGAACTCCGCCACACGTTTGTTAAAGCTGGCGAAGGCCGCGTCCTCGAAGGCCAGGGTGTCCTCGGCGCCCATCTGCCGCAGCAGCCACTTGCACAGCGGAGGATTTAGGATCAGCAACGGGCCGATCAGCGCCGTGGCGTACAGCCCGCCCCGGCAAAAGCCCTCCAGCTTCGACTCCGGCGTGCGGCCCACGCCCCGCACGGTGTCAAACCAGCCCTCCGCCTCCGCTGCGTCGTAGTGGAAGCCGAACAGGCTCTTAAAGCCGACGACCTCCATACTGTCAAAGGTGCCCAGGAAGAAGCTGTTGTGCCGCTTCATCATGGTGTACCGCACCCGTCCGGGCAGAATGCCCAGCCCCTCTATGGTGTCGGCGCTGTCGCTTTCTATGACGGCGGAAAACACGTCCGGCGCGTTGCCGGTCAGCAGGATCAGCTGTCCCGCGTCCGCCCTTGCGGCGATGTCCGCGGCATAGGGCCGCAGGGCGTCCGCCGCCAGACGCAGCCCCTGTTCTGTGGTACTGCCCATATAGACCAGCGCCACATCCTCCGTAAGGAACCGGGGTTTGCTGTGCAGGTCCGTCTCTATGATCTCCAGCGCCGGGCAGCAGCGCTTCAGATAGTAGATGTTCTGCAGATCGCCGTACAGGTTGCAGACCTCCGGAAACAGAATTTCCGCCTTCATTGCGCGCCCTCCTTTGCCAGCAGCTTTTCCTTCAGCTTTTCCCTGACCCGGAAGGCCAGGGGCGTGCCGTCCACGCCGTAAAGCAGATACACGTCGTCGCCGGGGGTCAGCGGCAGCAGCTCCAGGGCGGCGAACTCGTCCTCGGCCAGCCGTATCTTCTGCCGGGGGATGCCCGCCAGCAGCAGCCGCAGCTGGTAGTCATAGGCCCGCGGCCCGGCGCAGACCAGGCACGTCACATCGTCACTGTTCAGGAATTCAAAATCCGTGTCGTACATCCAGCTGGGGTTCTCCGACCAGCTTTTGGCCACACCCAGGCAGTTCATCATCAGCAGCAGTTCCTTCTTCCCCGGCTTGGACCGGATATAGTCGAAGTTGCGGGAGCAGGCCAGGGCGTTCTTGTCCTTGGACATCTGCATAATGACCTTCACGCCGCCGATCTCCTCCTCGGACAGCCGGCTGGCGGGGATCTTTACCTCCGCCATGCGGCGGGCGATGGTGCCGTGGTCATAGCCCAGCTGCCGCAGGGCGGCGATGACCGTCACCGTGTTGTAGATGTTGTGCAGGCTGTCGGTGATGAGGGTGTACGGGTATTCCTGCCCCGCCTCCCGTATGCACATGGTGTGGGCGGCGGTGTCCACCTTTGTGGCCAGATAGTCGCAGTCGGGGGAGTGGAAGCCGCAGCTCTCGCACACGGCCCGGCCGATGTGGTGGTAGCGGCGGTATTCATACCGCAGCTTCCCGGCGCATCGGGGGCAGATACGCATATCGTTCAGCAGGTTCTCGCATTCCGTCACGTCGGTGGGCAGCCGGTCGATGCCAAAATATACCCGCTGGTTCTCCGGTGCCACCGTGCAGGAGATCAGGTCGTCGGCGTTGAGGATCAGCCTGCTCTCCTTAGGCAGGGACCGGGTCAGGATGTCCGCGATGTAGCCCGGATGGGCGTTCCGCATGATGGAGTCCCGGAACAGGTTGGTGATGACGATGTGCTCCGGCTTCACATAGGGATAGATCCTGGGCGCGGAGCGCTCGTCGATCTCCAGGATCGCCAGGTCGTACTCCGGCCTGACCCGGCCCAGCAGGCCGCAGCCCTTCAGCAGCGCCGTGCTGACGCCGGAGATGATGTTGCTGCCCGCCCGGTTGCTGAGTACGGTCTTGCCCTCGGCGGTGAGCACGTCGTTCAGCATATTGGCCACGGTGGTCTTGCCGTTGGTGCCGGTGACGGCTATGATGTGCTCCGGCTTGCCGATATACTTCAAAAAGTCCGGACACAGCTTCACCGCCAGACTGCCGGGAAAGTCCGTGCCGTTGTGGCGGGTGATCTTCAGCGCCGGGATGGACAGCTTTGCCATCCACAGCGCAAACAGGAACCGCAGTTTACCCATTGTCATTCCTCCAGAGCGATGGCGCGGCAGGAGCAGCCATCGGCATTCTCAAATTTCAGGGGCAGCGTAACGAACGTGAAGCGTCGGCCCAGCAGCTTGTCCAGCCCCTTGAGGTTCTCGGTGTTCACAAAGTCCGCGCCCAGCAGTGTCATGTGGTTGGGAAAATCCACGCTGTCGCAGGGGTCCAGCGAGATGGTGTCCTCGCCCACGCCCTTCAGCGGCAGGCCGGCCAGATATGCCGCCGCCTCCGCCGTCAGGCAGGGAAAGCCCTCATAGTAGCCCGGCGTGCCCCACTTCTTGTCCCAGCCGGTGCAGAACAGCACGAAGTCCGCGCCGTTCAGGTCATAGCTCTGCAGCAGGGACAGAGTAATGGCGCGCTGCCCCCGGCAGTCCACCACCACGGCGGGACCGGCGAACTTCGCCGCGTCGTAGCGGTCCAGCGCCGTACCGTCACGGAGCATATGGGCCGGGGCGTCCATGTGGGTGCCGGTATGGGAGAACATATGCAGCAGCGTCTCCCGGTAGCCGCACTGGTCGATCGTGCAGGCGGTGGTCAGCCGGGGCTGCTCCGTGCCGGGATACACCGGCATATCGTTCCGTATGGTGTGGGTCAGCTCATGTGCCGTCATGCGTCCGCCTCCTTGTCGTGTGTCTGCAGCCAGATCAGCAGCGCCGCCACATCCGCCGGTGACACGCCGGATACCCGCCCGGCCTGCCCCACGTTCAGGGGCCGCAGCGCGCTGAGCTTCTCCCGCGCCTCCAGCCGCAGACCCTGAATGTGGTCGTAGTCCATATCCGGCGGCAGCTTCCGGCGCTCCAGCTTCTCAAACTCCGCCACCTGCCGTTGCTGGCGCTGGATATAGCCCTCGTACTTCACGGTGATCTCCACCTGCTCCCGCACCTCCGCGGGCAGGTCGGGTCGATTTGTGTCGAATTCTGCCAGGTCCGCGTAGGTCAACTGGGGCCGCCGCAGCAGATCGATCAGGCGGCAGCCGCTGTCCACGGCGGCGGTGCCCCGTTCTGCCAGCAGGGCGTTCAGCTCCGGCGTACCGGGTATGCCCGTGCGCTCCAGCCGCCGTATCTCCTTTGCCACGGCCTCGTACTTGGCCTCCACCGCGGCCAGCCGTTCATCGCTGACCAGCCCCAGCTCGTGCCCGATAGGGCACAGCCGCGCGTCGGCGTTGTCCTGCCGCAGCAGCAGCCGGTATTCCGACCGGCTGGTCATCATGCGGTACGGTTCCTCGGTGCCCTTGGTCACCAGGTCGTCGATCAGCGTGCCGATATAGCTCTCGCTCCGCTTGAGCACCAGCGGCTCCCGACCCTGCAGCTTCAGCGCCGCGTTCACGCCGGCCACAAAGCCTTGCACCGCCGCCTCCTCATAGCCGGAGGAGCCGTTGAACTGCCCCGCGCCGTACAGGCCGGGCACCGCCTTTACCTCCAGCGTGGGCAGCAGCGCCAGCGGGTCGATGCAGTCGTACTCAATGGCGTAGGCCGGCCGCATCATCACTGCGTGCTCCAGTCCCGGCACCGTGTGCAGCATCTCCAGCTGCACCTCCTCTGGCATAGAGGACGAAAAGCCCTGCACATACAGCTCCTCGGTGTCCAGCCCCATAGGCTCGATAAACAGCTGGTGCCGGGGCTTGTCCGCAAAGCGCACCACCTTCGTCTCGATGGACGGGCAGTACCGGGGGCCAATGCCTTCGATGACTCCGGAATAGATGGGACTGCGGTCCAGATTTTCCCGTATGATCCGGTGCGTCTCCTCGTTGGTGTAGGTCAGGTAGCACACCGCCCGGTTTTCCGGCACGTTCTTTGTCTCAAAGCTGAAGGGCAGCGGATCCGGGTCGCCCTCCTGCAGCTCCATTTTGCTGAAGTCCACGCTGCCCCGGTGTATCCGCGGCGGCGTGCCGGTCTTGAACCGCCGCAGGGGCAGCCCCAGTGCCCGCAGGCTGTCCGTCAGGGCGTTGGCCGGGTGCAGGCCGTCCGGCCCGGAGGACTCGATGCACTCGCCCACGATGGTCTGCCCGGTCAGGTAGGTGCCCGTGCACAGAATGACCGCCCGGGCGCCCAGCACCGCGCCGGTGCGGAGCACCACGGCGGCGGCATGACTGTTCCCGTCGCAGCGTATCTCCGTCACCTCCGCCTGCCGCAGCGTCAGCCCCGGCTGCAATTCCAGCGTGTGCTTCATCACCTGCTGGTATTTCCGCCGGTCCGCCTGAGCCCGCAGGGACCATACGGCGGGACCCTTGCCCCGGTTCAGCATCCGGTACTGGATGCAGGCCCTGTCCGCCGCCCGGGCCATCTCGCCCCCCAGTGCGTCCAGCTCCCGGACCAGATGGCCCTTGCCGGTGCCGCCGATGGCCGGGTTGCAGGGCATATTCCCCACCGCGTCAAGGCTCACCGTCAGGCAGACGGTCTTCATGCCCATCCGGGCCGCCGCCAGGGCGGCCTCGATGCCCGCGTGCCCCGCGCCGATGACGGCCACATCATAGTCGCCGCCGTGAAACTCTCTCATCAGGTGCTCACCTCACCACATAAGACTGCTTGAACACTTTATTATACTATACAGCACACAACAGCGCAAGAGTGTTACACAGAAATAACTCATAGGTATTGTGCAATGTGCAATAAAAGTTTACAAAAGCTTTATACATAATATCCAATTTTGCGCTTGTTATCCGGGCTGCCGCGGCATATAATAACACTGTAAAACGGAAGAAAGGAGCGTGATATCACCATGACGACAACTTGGATCTGGGGTGACCTGGATGACATGATCTTTGCCGACAGCGACTGGGAAGTGAGCCAGCGGTAAGGCATACCGATGAGGAAACCACGCGAAAGCGTGGTGATTTGCTTTTTTATGGGTGTTTTTCGACAGAAAACGCCTCCTGCACATAGATCGCAAAGCCTGATCCCCGCACAGCAAAGATGAAAAGAGACGGCCAACGCCGTCTCTTATTTGTTATTTTCGGTTGCTCTTAATGAGATATTCGTGATACCTTAACGATATCTTAGCGTTACCTTAGCGACAATGTATGTTATAATAACGTCATCAAAAGGAGGGGAGGGCGGCTATGACCGGTAAACAAGCCCGCCGGAGACAGCTGCTGCGGACCATTGGCCTGCGCTTTTCCGGCATGGATGTGCTGAAAGCACTGGGACTCTACCTGGTAGCCGTTATGTGCTGTCTGCTGCTTCGCAGCTTCGATATGCACAACGACACCAGCTACGTAGCCATGATCTTTCTGCTGGATGTGTTCCTTACCGCCTACTGGACGGACGGCTATCTGCTGGGCATCATCATGGCAGTGGTGGGGATGTTCAGCGTGGACATCATCTTTACCTACCCCTTCTGGCATATCAGCTTTACGCTGACGGGCTTTCCGCTGACGTTCCTGGTGATGATGACCATCTCCATCCTGACCGCCACCGTTACCAGCCGGGCCAAGCAGACCGAGCAGGTGCGCCGGGAGGCCGACCGCGAAAAGATGTATGCCGACCTGCTGCGCGCCGTGTCTCACGACATCCGCACGCCGCTGACCGGTATCGTGGGCGCCACCAACGTTCTGCTGGAGCAGGACGGCGGACTGACGCAGGAGCAGCGCCAGCAGCTGCTGCGATCCACCAACGAGGACGCCCAGTGGCTCATCCGCATTGTAGAGAATTTGCTGTCCATCACACGCATAAGCTCTGAGGAGGCTAAGGTCAAGAAAGAGCCGGAGCCGGCGGAGGAGGTCATCGAGTCCGCCGTGGCCAAGACCCACAAGCACTACCCGGAGGTGGATATCCGTGTCCATCTGCCGGCTGAGCTGATGATGGTGCCCATGGATCCCCTGCTGATGGAGCAGGTACTGGTGAACCTGATGGAGAACGCCGTCATCCACGGCGAGACCCACCATATCGACGTGACCCTGTCCAGCGAGGGCAACTGCGCGGTGTTCACTGTGGCGGACGACGGCCGCGGCATTCCCCAGCACCTGCTGCCCCGGCTGTTCGACGGCTCCGCCCGCAGCGACCGCAGCAGTGACGGCAAGCGCAGCATGGGAATTGGTCTGTCCGTGTGCCGCACCATTGTGCTGGCCCACGGCGGTGTGATACGGGGAGACAACAGACAGGAGGGCGGCGCGGTATTTACCGTGACCCTGCCCATGAAAGGAGAAAACGATGAAGATTAAAGACAAAGTCCTGATCGTGGAGGATGAGCAGTCCATCAGCAACTTTATCTCCATGATCCTCACCGCCAACGGCTTCGACACCATCATTGTCCGCACCGGCGAGGAGGCCCTGACCATGATCGCCTCCCATTGCCCGGACATGATCGTCCTGGACCTGGGCCTGCCCGACATGGACGGCATGGAGGTGCTGAAATCTGTCCGCAAGTGGTCCAATCTGCCGGTGGTGGTGGTTTCTGCCCGCAACCACGAGCACGACAAGGTGGAGGCCCTGGATTACGGCGCCGACGACTATCTGGTCAAGCCCTTCGGCACCTCCGAACTGCTGGCCCGCATCCGCACCGCCATCCGCCACACCCGCACCACCCTTTCCAACACCCAGATCGCCCAGTCCGGCAAGTTCGTCACCGGCGATCTGACCATCGACTACGATAAGCACCAGGTGCTGATGAACGGCGAGAACGCCGGATTGACCGTCAATGAGTACAAGATCGTGGCCCTGCTGGGCAAATACGCCGGCAAGGTCCTGACCTACGACTTCATTATCCGGGAGCTGTGGGGCCCCAAGGCCAAGACCGACAACCAGATCCTCCGGGTAAATATGGCCAACATCCGCCGCAAGATCGAGCCTACCCCCGGCAACCCCCAGTATATTTTCACCGAGGTGGGCGTCGGCTACCGTATGCGCGAGGGAGACTGATACATACCGAGAAGAAAAGACCGCCTGCGGGCGGTCTTTTTCATATGCGGGGTGTTTCTTTTGGGGAAAATATCTGCCGACACGAACCGACGCTTTACGGAAATTTTATAATGTACGGATAAAGAAAAACCGCATTTCCGCTGTCACCGTGTTAAGAAACGCCTGCCTGTATTTACAGGGCGGTTTTTTCGCAGTAAGATACAAACACGCCCGCCGCGGCGCGGCGGGGGAAACTTGTAAGGAGAGAAAACAATGGAAGAAAGAAAAGGCTTTGGATCCAATTTCGGATTCCTGATGGCCGCGGTCGGCTCGGCGGTCGGCCTGGGCAACATCTGGGGCTTCCCCAATAAGATGGGCGCCTGCGGCGGCTTCACGTTCCTCATCATTTACCTCATTTTGGCTGTTTGCTGCGGCTTCATCGTCATGGTGGGCGAGCTGGCCATTGGTCGTAAGACAGGCAAGGGCGCTGTGGCAGCATATAAGGCCCTTAGCAAGAAGTTCAGCTGGATGGGCTGGATGGGCATCCTGTCCGCGTTCTTCATCCTGTTCTTCTACTGCGCTCTGGGCGGCTACTGCATTAAGTATGTGGTGCTCAATGTAGGCGACCTGTTCGGCGCGGGCTTTGGCTCCAGTGCCATCGCCGCCGCGTCGGCGGACGCAGCCAGCGCCTCTCTGGGCGACGCGGTGTTCGGCGCTTTCATGTCCAGCACCACCGAGGCCATTATCTATGGCTTGATTTTCGTGGTGCTGACTATGCTTATCGTTCTCGGCGGCGTCGGCGGCGGCATCGAGAAGGTCTGCTCCGTGGGTATGCCTGCCCTGTTCGTGGCTCTGCTGATCTGCATCATCCGCGCCTGCACGCTGGACGGTGTGGACACCACCGTGCAGGTGCTCCAGGCGGACGGTTCCCTGGTGGAGCACGTGATCCACGGCAGCGCCCTGGATGGCCTGAAGTACATGTTTGCCCCCGGCTGGGCTACTGAAAATGGATACTATGTTCCCGCCTCCGCCGTCATCGATGGCGTGAAAATGTCCGCGGTGGAGATCAACGGCGTCATGCAGCGCATCGTGACCTTCAAGCAGGAGACACCCGACGTCCTGACCGTGCTGGCTACCGCCGGCGGCCAGATGTTCTTCTCCCTGTCCCTGGGTATGGGCGCCATGATCACCTACGGCTCCTATCTGCAGAAGAAGGAGAACATCCAGAAGAACGCGCTGCTGATCGTGGTCATGGATACGATGGTGGCTCTGATGGCCGGCCTGTGCGTGCTGCCCGGTCGCTTCGCTCTGGATCCCTCCGGCGCAGTGGGTGGCCCGTCCCTGCTGTTCGTCACCATGCAGAACGTGTTTAGCCGCATGGGCGGCCTCGGCCCCATCTTCGGCATCCTGTTCTATCTGCTGGTGGTCTTTGCCGCCATCTCCTCCTCTATCTCCCTGCTGGAGGTCATCGTGGCTCACTTTGTGGATAAGGCCCGCGACGAGGGCAAGGGCGACAAGCGCAAGAGCTATACCCTCATCGCCGCCGCCTGTGTGGGCCTGGGCTGCATCCTGGTCTGCGCTGACCGTCTGGGTGCCAGCAGCTTCTCGCCTGCGGAATTGCTGAACATTGCAAATCCCAAGACCTGGGCTGCCGACTGGCTGGACTTCTGGGATGCGCTGTCCGAGGGCGTTATGATGCCGCTGGGCGCGCTGCTGATGTCTCTGATGATCGGCTGGGAGATCGGCCCCGAGTTCGTCAAGGAAGAGACGGAGCAGTCCGGTCATGCCATGGGCAGCTACGGCTTCTTCAAGGTCTGCGTCAAGTTCATCACGCCGCTGATCATGGTCCTCATCCTGTACGGTCAGATAAAGGAATTCTTCCTGTAAAGTCTCTTGACGAATTGTTAATAAACAAACTCTTACTTAACAGAGGGGACGCCGGTGCCGCCGCACCGGCGTCTCTTTTTGCGTCCGCGGACCCGGAAAGACTTGTGCCGCCTGCCGTAAAAAGCACACGATGCTGTGTTTGCCGCCCGGTTTCTCTTGTAAAAACGACGAAAACGGAGTTCACAATTTGTTAAAATAATGGAATATGACGTTAAGAACTTGACAATATCTTGGCGTGACGGTATGATACAGGAGGTTGGCGGGGCAGATACGCTGTTTCGCCGGCTGATGGTATTCACCACCAATTTGTGAGGAGGTAAATCACACACATGGAAAAGAAAAGCACCAAAATAGCGTATTTCGTAGCGCTGGGTGTTTTCATTGTCCTGCTGGTCATCCTGGGGATCCAGTTTAAGGGCAAGGAAAACCCCGTCTTCGTCGGCGACGGCGCGTTCTACACCACCGGCGACGGCGTGTTCCTGGATGGCATCCAGCGGACCGTGGACGACAGCGAGGGCTCTAAGTATGCGCTGGACGGCTCCTACTATGTGAGCCCCGAGGCCGGCACCTACTTCGAGCTGTCTGAGGATGGCAACACCATCGTCGGCGCCGACGGTACCGAGTACGTCAAGTCCGAAGAGAAGTCCAAGGACGTCAACGGCGTGGAGTACACCACCTATGAGGAGAAGGTCTACTCCGAGACTCCGTTTGCCGGCACCTTCTGGTCCCTGCTGCCCCCCATCGTGGCCATCGTGCTGGCCCTGATCAGCAAGGAAGTGTATTCCTCTCTGTTCCTGGGCTGCCTGGTCGGCGCACTGCTGTACACCCAGTTCGCTCCCTGGGACACCATCGTGACCCTGGTGGGTGCCGATTACGGTATCATCTCCGTGCTGGCTGACGGCGGCAACATGGGTATTATCGTGTTCCTGGTCACCCTGGGCATCATGGTGGACCTGATGAACAAGGGCGGCGGCTCCGAGGCCTTCGGCCGCTGGGCCAAGAAGACCGTTCACACCCGCTGCGGCGCGCAGCTGCTGACCATGCTGTTGGGCGTGCTGATCTTCGTGGACGACTACTTCAACTGCCTGACCGTGGGCGCCGTTATGCGTCCCGTCACCGAGTCTCACAAGATCTCCCGTGCCAAGCTGGCCTATGTCATCGACTCCACCGCGGCTCCCGTCTGCATGATCGCCCCGGTGTCCTCCTGGGCCGCCGCCGTTTCCGGCTACGTGCAGTCCCCCAGCATCAACGGCATTGAGCTGTTCCTGAAGCAGATTCCCTGGAACTACTACTGCCTGCTGACTCTGCTGATGATCGTGGTCATCTCCGTGCTGAACATCGACTACGGTTCCATGCTGACCCATGAGTACAACGCCCAGGTCAAGGACGACCTGTTCACCACCCCCGAGCGTCCCTTCGCCGGTGCCGACGACTATGAGGCTCCCAGCAAGGGCAAGTCCTCCGTGCTGGACCTGCTGGTGCCCGTGATCGTCCTGATCGCTGTCTGCATCATCTCTCTGGTCTACTCCGGCGGTTACTTCGATGGCGGCATGACCTTCATGGAGGCTTTCTCCGCTGCCGAGGCCGGTGCGGCGCTGGCCATCGGCGGTCTGATCGGCTGCGTGTTCACGTTCGTCTACTTCTGGCTGCGCGGCGCCATCGGCTTCGAGAAGTCCATGGAATCCGTTCCCCAGGGCTTCATCCAGATGATCGCCCCCATCCTGATCCTGACCTTCGCCTGGACCCTGTGCTCCTTCACCCGCAATGCCATGTACTCCGCTGACTTCGTCAGCAACGCCATGGCCAACGTTGGCGATCTGCGTATGTTCCTGCCCGCCATCATCTTTATCATCGGCGCGGCTATCGGCTTCGCCACCGGTACCTCCTGGGGTACCATCGGCATCATGGCCCCCATCGTTGTCTCCGTGTTCAACTACGATGCGGAGCCCATACTGTGCACCATCGGTCTGGCGGCTGCCTGCTCCGGCGGCGTTATGGGCGACCACTGCTCCCCCATCTCCGACACCACCATCATGGCTTCCGCCGGTGCCCACTGCTACCACCTGAACCACGTGTTCACCCAGATCCCTTATGCGCTGACCGTGGCTGGTGTGTCCTTCGTCAGCTTCATCCTGGCCGGCCTGATCCAGAACGTGTTTGTCAACCTGCTGATCGCTGTGGCCCTGATGGTCGGTACGCTGCTGGTCATCCGCGCTATCGTTGCCAAGAAGCACGCTGGTATTTTCCAGGAAATGGCCGAGGCCGACAAGGCTCTTGCCAAGTAAGCTATACCCCACCTAATAAAAAGAAAGCCCTCCATTGGGGGCTTTCTTTTTTTGCGTATACTATGTCGATATATCGCTATAAATGCCGGTAATATTGGCTAAAATAAACATATATTTCCAAAAAAGGAGGGGAGAAGCGCGCTAAGAAACTGTAAAGGTTTATAATAATGTCATAAATATTCCGAAAAATGGCCGCTAAATTGGATAAAAGGGAGAAAAACCGGTTCATAATTTGTTCAAAATTACCCACTCCCGGCTTTGCTGAAATGTTGACAATCTGCCAGGAAAACGTTAGGATGGTGGCACCAATTTGTGAGGAGGTAAATCACACACATGGAAAAGAGAAGCACCAAAATAGCGTATTTCGTAGCGCTGGGTATCTTCATTGTCCTGCTGGTCATCCTGGGCCTGCAGTTCAAGGGCAAGGAGAACCCTGTCTTCGTCGGCGACGGCGCGTTCTACACCACCGGTGACGGCGTGTTCCTGGATGGCATCCTGAAGACCGCGGACGACAGCGAGGGCTCTAAGTATGCGCTGGACGGCTCCTACTATGTGAGCCCCGAGGCCGGCACCTACTTCGAGCTGTCTGAGGATGGCAACACCATCGTCGGCGCCGACGGTACCGAGTACGTCAAGTCCGAAGAGAAGTCCAAGGACGTCAACGGCGTGGAGTACACCACCTATGAGGAGAAGGTCTACTCCGAGACTCCGTTTGCCGGCACCTTCTGGTCCCTGCTGCCCCCCATCGTGGCCATCGTGCTGGCCCTGATCAGCAAGGAAGTGTATTCCTCTCTGTTCCTGGGCTGCCTGGTCGGCGCACTGCTGTACACCCAGTTCGCTCCCTGGGACACCATCGTGACCCTGGTGGGTGCCGATTACGGTATCATCTCCGTGCTGGCTGACGGCGGCAACATGGGTATTATCGTGTTCCTGGTCACCCTGGGCATCATGGTGGACCTGATGAACAAGGGCGGCGGCTCCGAGGCCTTCGGCCGCTGGGCCAAGAAGACCGTTCACACCCGCTGCGGCGCGCAGCTGCTGACCATGCTGTTGGGCGTGCTGATCTTCGTGGATGACTACTTTAACTGCCTGACCGTGGGCGCCGTTATGCGTCCCGTCACCGAGTCCCACAAGATCTCCCGTGCCAAGCTGGCGTACCTGATCGACGCCACCGCGGCTCCCGTCTGCATGATCGCCCCGGTGTCCTCCTGGGCCGCCGCCGTTTCCGGCTACGTGCAGTCCCCCAGCATCAACGGCATTGAGCTGTTCCTGAAGCAGATTCCCTGGAACTACTACTGCCTGCTGACCCTGCTGATGATCGTCATCATCTCCGTGCTGAACATTGACTATGGCTCCATGCTGACCCATGAGTACAACGCCCAGGTCAAGGACGACCTGTTCACCACCCCCGAGCGTCCCTTCGCCGGCGACGATGAGTACGAGACCGGCTCCAAGGGCAAGTCCTCCGTGCTGGATCTGCTGGTGCCCGTGATCGTTCTGATCGCTGTCTGCATCGTCTCTCTGGTCTACTCCGGCGGTTACTTCGATGGCGGCATGACCTTTATGGCGGCTTTCTCCGCTGCCGAGGCCGGTCCGGCGCTGGCCATCGGCGGTCTGATCGGCTGCGTGTTCACGTTCCTCTACTTCTGGCTGCGCGGCGCCATCGGCTTCGAGAAGTCCTTTGAGTCCGTGCCCCAGGGCTTCATCCAGATGATCGCCCCCATCCTGATCCTGACCTTCGCCTGGACCCTGTGCTCCTTCACCCGCTTTGCCATGTACTCCGCTGACTTCGTCAGTAATGCTATGGCCAACGTTGGCGATCTGCGTATGTTCCTGCCCGCCATCATCTTCATCATCGGCGCGGCTATCGGCTTCGCTACCGGTACTTCCTGGGGTACCATCGGCATCATGGCCCCCATCGTTGTCTCCGTGTTCAACTACGACGTGGAGCCCATACTGTGCACCATCGGTCTGGCGGCTGCCTGCTCCGGCGGCGTTATGGGCGACCACTGCTCCCCCATCTCCGACACCACCATCATGGCTTCCGCCGGTGCCCACTGCTACCACCTGAACCACGTGTTCACCCAGCTGCCCTATGCGCTGACCGTGGCCGCAGTGTCCTTCGTCAGCTTCATCCTGGCCGGCCTGATCCAGAACGTGTTTGTCAACCTGCTGATCGCTGTGGCCCTGATGGTCGGTACGCTGTTGGTCATCCGCGCCATCGTTGCCAAGAAGCACGCCGGCATCTTCGCCGAAATGGCCGAAGCCAACAAGGCTCTTGCCAAGTAAGTACATACTCCAGCAAAAAAAGAGACCGCTTCAGCGGTCTCTTTTTTTGCGTGCAGGGCAGGGGAGGGCACCTCGTATCGGCGGCGGACAGCTTTTGCTGTCCGCCGCGGGAATTTTGCGAAAAGATGTGACAAACCGCAACGAATGTGGTACAATGTCCCTATTGAGTACATAGGAGGTGTCGCTGTGCGGCAATATCCCCAATTAGAGATCGATCTTTCTCTGCTGCAAAGCAATGCCCGGGCGGTGATCTCCCGCTGCAATGCCGCGGGTATCTGTGTCTGCGGCGTTATCAAGGGTGCGGATGGCCTGCCGGAGATCGCCCGGACGCTGCGTGCTGCCGGTGCCGCAGAGTTGGGCACCAGCCGCCTGGAGCAGGTGGCCAAGTGTCGTGCCGCCGGTGTGCCCGGCCCCTGGCTCCTGATCCGAATCCCCGGTCTGACGGAGCTGCCGGACGTGGTTGCCCTGTGCGATACATCCCTACAGAGCGAGTGGGCCACCCTGATGGCGCTGGAGGAGGAGTGTCTCCGCCAGAACAGGACCCACCGCGTCATCGTGATGACAGACCTGGGCGACCTGCGTGAGGGCTTCTGGGACAAGGATGAGCTGGTGGATGTCTGCCAGCGGGTGGAGCAGGACCTGCCCCATGTACACTTGGCCGGTATCGGTGTTAATCTGTCCTGCTATGGCTCCACTAAGCCCACCCCGGACAAGATGAACGAGCTGGTCACTTTGGCCCGCCGGGTGGAGGCGCGTATCGGCCGATCGCTGGAGGTCGTCTCCGGCGGCGCTACCAGCTCCTTTACGCTGGTCCATTGGGGCACCATGCCCGCCGGTATCAACCACCTCCGAATCGGCGAGGGCATCCTGCTGGGCAAGGACCTGCAGGTGGACTGGGGCATTCGCGACATGGATTACCTCCGCATGGACACCTTTACCCTTCGGGCTGAGGTGGTGGAGGTCAAGGACAAGCCCACCTATCCCATCGGCGAGCTGGCCATCGATGCCTTCGGCCGCAAGCCTACCTATGTGGACCGCGGTGTCCGCCGCCGCGCCCTCCTGGCCCTGGGCCGGGCCGACGTGGGCGACCTGGAGAGCCTGCTCCCCCGCGAACCGGGGCTGACAGTCATCGGCGGATCCTCCGACCACTGCATCGTGGACGTGGAGGACTGCCCCCGCCGTCTGCAAGTGGGCGATATCGTGGAATTCTCGCTGTGCTACAGCCATATGCTGTATGCCACATCACGGAGCGATATGCGGCTCCTATTCAAACATCAACAGGAGGAAGCGTAAGACAATGGGAGATTTAGGAATTTTGATCATCGGCGTCGTGGACACGTTTTTTGCCTTTTTTGTGGTGGCGCCCATGATGCTGCAGGCGGCCAGCCTGTTCGGCGTACAGAAGCAGTTTGCTAAGGCCATGGTCCAGGAGGGCGTCGTCAAGCAGGAGGACGTGGACCGCATCCATCCCAAGAAGCAGATCGCCGGCGTGGTGATCTCGCTGATCATGCTGGCGGTGCTGGCGTTTACCTGTGCCAAGGCCTCCCCCTGGGGCTATATCTGCGGCGGTGTGGGTCTGGTGGTAGGCCTGCTGAAGTACCGCGCCATCGTCCAGTACAACAGTGAAACGGTCAAGCGCTTCAAGAACACCTATAAGGACGAGATGGATGTGGCCAAGTTCAACAAGTTCGTGGAGACGCATTTCTGATAAATCTAAGCGAATAAAAACCTCCCCGGCACTATGCGCCGGGGAGGTTTTTATTCGCTTTTTTCGATGGTGCCGCCACCCAGCACCTCATCGCCGTCATACAGCACCACTGCCTGCCCGGCAGTGATGGCCCGCTGAGGCTGATCGAACACCACCCGCAGTCCGCCGTCCGGCAGGGGATAAGCGGTGCAGGGGGTCTCCACCTGGCTGTATCGCGTCTTGGCGGCGCACCGTACCGGCGCCGCCGGTATCTGGCCGCTGATCCAGTTTACGTGGGACGCCAGCAGGGAGGAGGCATACAGCGCCGCGTCGTCTCCCAGCACGATAGCGTTGCGGTCCCGGTCCTTTTCCAGCACATATACGTGCCGCCCCACCGCCACGCCAAGGCCCTTTCCCTGGCCGATGGTATAGCAGGGCAGGCCCCGGTGCCGTCCCAGCACGCGGCCCGCTTCGTCCAGGAAGTCTCCCGGCGTCAGTGTCAGCCCCTGCCGCTGCAGAAAGGTCACATAGTCTCCGTCCGGCACGAAGCAGATGTCTTGGCTGTCGCCCTTGTCGGCGTTGTCCAACCCTGCCTCCCGCGCCTTGTCACGGATAGCCGGCTTGTCATAGTCTCCCACCGGCAGCAGCAGATGGGCCAGCTGGTGCTGCGTCAGCTGATACAGCACGTAGCTCTGGTCCTTCCGCCGTTCCACACCCCGCAGCAGGCGGTATCTGCCGCTTTCCGCGTCATAGGCCACCCGGGCGTAGTGTCCCGTGGCGATATAGTCGTAGCCAAGCGTCAGTGCCCGGTCCAGCAGGGCGCCGAATTTCAGCTCCCGGTTGCAGTCGATGCACGGATTGGGCGTCCGCCCGGCGGCGTATTCCGCCGTGAACCTGTCCATCACGCACCGACGGAAGCGGTCTGTCTCGTTGAATACATAGAACCGCATCCCCAGCCGTGTGGCCGCCTGCCGTGCGTCCTCAGCGTCGTCGGCAGAGCAGCATCGGCTGTCCTCGTTAGGGGCCAGCTTCAGCATGGCGCCGTCACAGTCGTAGCCCTGCTGCACCAGCAGTGCCGCCGCAGCGGAGCTGTCCACGCCGCCGGACATGGCCACCAGAACCTTTTTCTTGCGCATACGATCGTTCTCCGTAGTCTATGTCTCCCGCGCCCGCATGGGACGTATGCACCGCCGTTCAGCGGCGGCGCATACTTTCGGGAAAATGTGGAAAGCTATCGGGCGAAGAGCGCCATAGCAGGCAGGGGCGCGTCCCTGCCGTTCCGCGGCGGCCCTCCGCCCGACAGCGTGTTCTTATTCGTCCAGATGCTTTGCCAGGAATGCCTCGTCGGGCAGCGCGTCCGCCAGCTCCAGCAGTACCCGCTGGAAGCCGCCGGTGTAGTCCTCGATGTTCTCGCCCAGCGTCCCCAAAGCCCGTACCATCGGCAGCGCGATGGTGGCAGTGGTGCCCTGGCCCTCCCGGCTGTTCAGCAGCAGCTGGCCGCCGTGCAGCCGTGCGATCTGATGCGCCAGGGGCAGTCCCAGCCCCACGCCGCCGGCGACATAGTCCAGGGTCATGGGCCGCATATGCCAGCGAAACAGCATTTCCTGCCGGTCGGCAGGAATGCCGCAGCCGGTATCCTTCACCTTGATGAGCACATGGGGCTTCTGCACGGCCAGCGTCACCGTCACCTTTCCACCGGCGGAGCAGGCCTTCAGCGCGTTGGACAGCAGCTGCCACAGGGCCTGGCTCAGCCAAGGCTCGTTGACAGCGGTGATGGCGTAGCGCTCCTCGCACACCATCTCCAGCTGTACACCCTTCAACTCAAAGGGGACCTCCGCCTCCCGGATGATCTCGTCCAGCCACACCTTCAGGTCCGTGTTTTCGGTGGGCAGCAGCTCCTTGCGGTTCAGCATAGAGGCGGACTCCAGGTTCTTTGCCAGCCGCAGCAACCGGAAATAGCCATGGTAGAGCATGGCGGCGTTCGCGTCCAGTATCGGATCCTCGTCCCGTTCATCGGCGGGGGCCAGCTTCTGCATCCCATAGTAGATATTGCCCAGTGCGGACCGTATCTGCATCGCCACCAGCGGCAGCCGCTCCATGTATACCTTTTCCTGCTGTGCCTGTTCCATGAGACCAGCCTCCTTCTGTTGTCAGCATACCAGTTTCCCGGCGCCATCAACCGTGCCAACTTCTGTCAGCTTGTTCACATCATATCAAATGCGGTGCAAGAATACAAGATTTTTATCAAATTTCCGCGAAACGAAAAAAAGTTTCAAAAAAGGCTTGCATTTTGCGGAACAACTGCATATAATTCTAAACATACCATACATTTAGGATATTCCATCAGAGAGGAAGATGTTTTATGAGCATTAAAGTCGGTATCAATGGTTTTGGCCGTATCGGCCGTATGGTCATGCGCTGCTGCATGGATCACCCCAACATCGAAATCGTGGGCGTTAACGACCTGTGCCCCGCCGATTACCTGGCCTATATGCTGAAGTTTGACACCATGCACGGCAAGTTCAAGGGTGAAGTTTCCTCCGAGGGCAACAACATCGTTGTCAACGGCAAGGCCATCCCCGTGTTTGCTGAGCGTGACCCCGCCAACCTGCCCTGGGCCAAGGTCGGCGCCGAGTACGTTATCGAGTCCACCGGCCTGTTCCTGACCAAGGAGAAGGCCGCCGGCCACATCGCCGCGGGTGCCAAGCACGTGGTCATGTCCGCCCCCTCCAAGGACGACACCCCCATGTTCGTCTGCGGCGTCAACCTGGACAAATACACCAGCGATATGCAGTTTGTCTCCAACGCCAGCTGCACCACCAACTGCCTGGCCCCCATCGCCAAGGTCCTGCACGATAATTTCGGTATCACCGACGGCCTGATGACCACCGTGCACTCCACCACCGCCACCCAGAAGACCGTTGACGGCGTCTCCCTGAAGGATTGGCGCGGCGGCCGTGCTGCCTCCGGCAACATTATCCCCAGCTCCACCGGCGCTGCCAAGGCCGTGGGCAAGGTCATCCCCAGCCTGAACGGCAAGCTGACCGGTATGTCCATGCGCGTCCCCACCCTGGATGTCTCCGTGGTGGACCTGACCGTCAACCTGGCCAAGCCTGCCAAGTATGAGGATATCTGCGCCGCCATGAAGAAGGCCAGCGAGAACGAGCTGAAGGGCATTCTGGCCTACACCGATGAGGACGTTGTTTCCTCCGACTTCCTGGGCGACACCCATACCTCCATCTTCGACGCCAAGGCCGGCATCGCACTGACCGATACCTTTGTCAAGGTCGTCAGCTGGTACGACAACGAGATGGGCTACTCTGACAAGGTCCTCTGCCTCATCGAGCATATGTACAGCGTGGACCACAAGTAAATCGCTTACTACCGAAAGGTTTTCCTTCTTTTTGTTCCGCAGACAGCGCCGCGTCACGCGGCGCTGTCTGCATACAGAGACGCTGCGCGCCGCCTGTACAGAGGGGGAAAGCGCTTCCGGCGGTTTTTGAAAGAAAATCGACAGCGTGACAAATTTTTTTCATTTACCCCCTACCATTCCACTGGATTGTATGGTACAATAGGTACAACTTACCTAAGGGTAACGCAAGGGAAAGGAACCCCGTCATGGAACAGAACTCCATTCTGCATACTACGCTGTCGCTGGACAGCGATATCCCCCTCTACGCCCAACTGGTGGGCATCATCAAGCGCAGTATCTCCACCGGCGCCCTGCCGGTGGGCGCCCTGCTCCCCAGCGAGGCCGAGCTCTGCCGCTGCCTGAGCATCAGCCGCAACACCGTCCGTCAGGCCATCGGAGAGCTGGAGGACGAGGGTCTGGTGGTCCGCAAGCGCGGCCGCGGCACCTTCGTGGCCGACCCCGCCACCAACCGCCGGGGCGTCCGCTATTCCTTCACCACCGAGGTCTCCTCTATGGGCAAGGTCCCCTCCTCTACGCTGGTGGACTTTGCTGTGGAGGTCCCCAAGCCCACCGTCTGCGAGAAGATGGAGCTGCGGGAGGGAACGCCGGTCTACTGCTTTACCCGTGTCCGCAACGTGGACGGTGAGCCTCTGATCCTGGAGACCAGTTACTACCCGCAGTACATCTACCCCAATCTGACCCGCGATATGCTCCAGACCCACAGTTTTTACAGCCTGCTCTACCATGTGGGCATCGTCCCCTTCGCTGCGGACGAGAGCTATGAGGCCGTTATTCTGGATGACAGCTGTGCCGCCCTGCTGGGTGTGCCCTCCGGCAGCTGTGCCTTTTTCCACCAGCGGCTCACCCGTACGGAGGATGGCCGTATCTACGAGTATACCCGCAGCTACATACGCGGCGATCGGGTCCGCCTGGACGTACATATGCAGAAAAGCGGCATGAACTTCGTCCGCACCATCGACTGAATAGAAAGGCACCCCCGACAGGGGGTGCTTTTTCCGCGCACAGCCCCGCCCTTCGGGCGGGGCTGTGCTGTTTACGACAGCAGCAGGCGTAGCAGTACCCGGGCAATGGCATAGCCCAGCACGCCGCCGCCGATGCCGGCGGCTGTGGCCCACACCCGTTTCCGCTTGGCGTGGGGCACCTGCTGGCTGTACAGCCGCTGATTTTCCCGGTTCAGGCCTACCAGTGCCTCCGGGTTCCGGGCCGCGACCGCCTGCACGATAGCGTCCGCCATCCGGCGGCTGCCGCCCCTTTCGAGCCGCAGTGTGATGCTGCGCCCGTCATAGGTCAGTAGCTCCACCACGGTGCGCTTTGCCCACAGCAGTTTTAGGTCGTGACGATAGACCCACAGCACGTCCGCCAGGGGCAGAACGATGTTCTGCCGCCGCCCGTATAGGAACGCCGTGCTCACCAGTGCGTCAGAGCGTCGGTCACCCTCCAGATAGTGGAATTCGCTCTCCGCCCGTTCCAGCAGCTTTCCCTTTTTCAGATGCTTCAGCGTGCTGTTCAGTTGTGCGGTGTACGAGGCGGCGCTTACCAGCAGCACAAAGGCGGCCAGCCCGAGGAAGCTGGCTATGAGGGACCAAAAGCTGCTCCCCGTGTCCGGTGTCAGCTCGCTGTCGATGTAATAGTCGCCGTAGGTGTACACAAAGTCCTCGGCGGTCATGCCGACGGCGGCGGCAATATCGTCGATATATGCCTCCGGCGTCTCACAGATCACGCCCACCAGACGTACCGGTGCCGGCGCGGTGGTCTCCGTCAGCGGGATATAGACGGCCAGCTCCGAGGGCGCGGCCGTATCGTCCGGCACTGCGCCGTCACCGCTGTCGTCAGCATAGGTATAGTCCACAATGTCCGCATACCGTGCGTATTCGGCGTCGTTCAGCTGCACCAGATAGCCGTATCCCTCCGTGTCCTCCGCCAGATAGAAGACCAGCTTGCGCCCGTCGCCCAGCGTCACCCGATAGGCCCAGGTGGTCATGTACTGCACGTCGATGTAGTTGTAGTCGCCCAGATAGATCTCGTCCCCGATGGGCACGGCCTCCGCTGCTGCGCTGTCCCGCTGCGCCAGCAGCCCCAGCACGATACACCCCGCCGTCAGCAGGGCCAGTATGCCGCCCACGATCCACCAGGCAGGGGAGTGTCTTACGTATCGGCGCATTTCCATATGTTGCCCCTCCAAATTTGTTGTGGTACGACATATTGTACCATATTCTGCCAGAATGCGCAATATCATTTCCTATAAACGGCATAAAAAACGCACCCCGGGTCTGACCCAAGGTGCGTTTTTACTCACAGTGCTGCTGCGCCGATGATGCCCGCCTCGTTGCCCAGCCGGGCACATTCAATGACCGGCGGTGTCCGGTCGTGCCCGCCGAAGCAGTTGGCCGCCACATACGCCCGTATGGGGGCCAGCAGTCTCTCGCCCTGGCGGCTGATGCCGCCGCCGATGAGCACCTTTTCCGGCCCCAGAATGTTCACCAAATCCGTGATGCCCGCCGCCACGTACACGCAGTAGCGGTCCACCACAGCCTGTGCCGCCGCGTCTCCGGCGGCCGCCGCGTCAAATACGTCCTTCCCGGTCAGCCCCTCACCGTATCCGGCCAGCAGGGACTCCGGCTGCGCCGCGGCCGCCCGCTTTCCCTGCCGTATCAGCGCTGTGGCGGAGGCATACGCCTCCCAGCAGCCCTTCCGTCCGCAGGTGCAGTCCTCGCCGTCCAGCACCAGCACGGTGTGGCCCACCTCCGCGCCGGTGCCGCCCACGCCCTCCAGCAGTTGGCCGTCGGCCACGATGCCGCCGCCTACGCCGGTGCCCAGGGTGATGAGTATCATGTTCCGGCAGCCCACGGCCCCGCCGGCCACCGTCTCCGCCAGCGCGGCGCAGTTGGCGTCGTTGCTCAGATGACAGGGGAGCCCCAGCCGCGCCGTCACCATGCTGCATACCGGCACATTGAACCAGCCCAGGTTATAGGCCCGCACCACCACGCCGTTGGCGCTGTCGCAGGTCCCCGGCGAGCCGATGCCGACGGACGCGCAGTGCGCCGCCGTGATGCCAGCCTTCTCCATGGCCTTCTCCGCCGCGCGGCAGATATCCGCGACAACGGCCTCCGCCGGGCGTTCCGCACCGGTGGGCAGGCTGACCTCCGCCACAATGTGCTGGCCCTCGTCCACCACGCCGGCGGCGATGTTGGTGCCGCCCAGATCAATGCCAATACGATACATATGCTGCCTCCTTGCGCTTCCTGTCCCCGCGTTCCGGGGAAATGAACGGGGCGGGCGTATCGCCCGCCCCAAGTGCGTCTCTGTCTCAGATATGGGTCACAAAATCGGTGTTCACCGCCACCGGCCGCGCGATGTCTGAGGACCGGATGCTGCCGAAGATGGTCCGCATGGTGGTCAGAGCCTCCTTGCCGGACACCTCCGGCTCCCGGTCGTGGACCAGCGCGTCCACAAACTCGTCGATGACGCCGGAGTTGTGGGACGTTGTCTCGAAGGCGAAGCTGGTGCGGTTGCCCTCCAGGTCATTGATGATGATGGGGGCCGACGGCTCGCTGTAGATCATCATCAGGCCCTTGGTGCCGTACAGCACCGTGGACTGGCACTCGTGGCCATACACCGTCCAGCTGGCCGCCATGGTGCCCAGTGCGCCGCCGGACATTTTCAGGATGCACAGGGCGTTGTCATCCACGCTGATGAGCTTGCCGTTGTCGTCACGCTTATTCAGGGTGACTACCTTGGCGGTGGTCTCGATGACCTTCTGCCCAAGCAGGTACTGGATCAGGTCCACCTTGTGGATGCCCATGTCGGACAGGGCGCCCATGGCCGCCTTGTTCTTGTCAAAGAACCACGTACCCTCCAGAGACCAGCCCTCGGGGCCGGAGTTGCCCAGAATGGTGCGGAAGGTGATCACATCGCCGATGATGCCGCTGTCCAGCATTTGCTTGGCCTTGCGGTGCACCGGGTCAAAACGCATGTTGTGGCCCACCATCAGGTGTCTGCCATTGCGCTCAGCGGCGGCCACCATGGACTCGCACTCCGCCAGCGTTACCGCCATGGGCTTCTCCACCAGCACGTGCTTGCCGGCGTACAGCGCAGCCGTGCAGATCTCCGCATGGCTGCGGTTTTCCACGCATATGGACACGGCGTCCACGTTGGGATCATCCACCAGCTCATAGAAGCTGTTGTACACCTTGCCGCCGTACTGCGCCGCCATCTCCTGCGCGCGCTCCATGTTCTTGTCGTAGAATGCGACGATCTCCGCATTGGGGTTGGCTGCATACTCAGGCAGATGGCGCACCTGTGCGATCTTGCCGCAGCCGATAATGCCGACTCGGATCATAAAAAGCGAACCTCCTCTGTCCGTCCTCAAACCGCCGGGCGCCCTGCGCTCCGACGTATGTTTCTGCCCCTATTGTACCAAAAGAAAACGGGAAAGAAAAGCCTTTTTTGCCAACTTTGCAAAATTTTTCACAAAATCTGCGCCGCGATGGTGAGGGCGCAGCCCTTTTGTGCCGTATAGTCCAGCGTTACGCCTGCCGGCAGGCTGAAGCGGCTCAGCGCCAGCAGCGGACCCTTGCCCGTCAGCTTGAACAGCGCCTCCTTGGCCGTCCATATCTCCCAGAACCGCTGGCAGTCGCCGTCGTCCCCGGACCGTATGTACGCCATCTCCTGCTCGCTGCATACCCGGCGCATGAACTTCTCCTGGGCCGAGCGTACCACCTCCACGTCCACGCCTACCGGCGCGTCCGCCGTTACGCATACCGCCCACGGGCCGGAGTGGCTCACGGACACATACACGCCATCCTTTTCCACGCTGGGCTTGCCCAACTCGTCCCACTGAAGCGGCACGTCCTTCTCCGCGCAGCCCATCGTCTGCGCGAGCATCCGCCGCGCCAGCAGCTCTCCGGCGATGGTGCGCTTCCGGTCGTCCTCGCCGGCGATGTCGGCCACACGCCGCCGCCGCGTCTCATCCATCATGCCTATCACGGTCTGGGCCGCGTCCTCCGTCAGCTCCCGGATGTCAAACCACTGCAATTCCATATCCCGCGCCTCCCGCGTCATATTTTTCGCACCCATTGTATCACATCCTGCCGCGCCGCGCTACTGCTTTTTCGCCGCCGCAGGCTTTTCTCTGTACTTTCCGGTACTTCCACCCCTTGCCCAGGGGACGCGGCGGTGGTATACTATCCCCGTATCTGTAGTTTTCCATGAAAGGAGATGACGCCATGACCCGTGATGAGCTCCGCGCCAAGGCCAACGACCTGCCCCTGCTGCCCGGCGTCTATCTGATGATGGACAAGACCGGCCAGGTCATCTATGTGGGCAAGGCCAAAAAACTGAAAAACCGCGTCAGCCAATACTTTCAGGACACCGCCAGCCATAATGAGAAAACGAAGATGATGGTGGCCCATGTGGACCGGTTCGACACCATTATCGTCCGATCGGAGTTCGAGGCCCTGGTGCTGGAGAACTCCCTCATCAAGCGCCATCAGCCCCGCTACAACATCCTGCTGAAGGATGACAAGGGCTATCCCTTCGTGCGGCTGGACAGCGGCGACTATCCCCGCTTTACCCTGGTGAACCGCACCGCCGACGACGGCGCGAAATACTACGGTCCCTTCGGCGGCCGGCACGAAACGCGCCTGGCACTGGACGCGGTGTGCGCCGCCCTGCGCCTGCCCACCTGCTCCCGGCGCTTCCCCCGCGACATCGGCAAGGAGCGCCCCTGCCTGAACTTCCACATGGGCCGGTGTGACGGCTTCTGCCGCCCGGACGGCCCGGACGCGGAGGAATACCGCCGCCGCATGGCCCAGGCCACCGCCCTGCTGGAGGGCAAGCTGCGCGCCGTCACGACCCAGCTGACGGAACAGATGAACGCCGCGGCGGAGGCCCTGGACTTCGAGACGGCTGCCGCCCTCCGCGACCGTGTACGGGCCCTGTCCGTGCTGACCAAGGACCAGCAGGTCATCGCCGGTATCTGCGCCGACACCGATGTCTGGGGCGCGTATACCAGCCCCGCCCGGTCCGGCTGCGCCATTCTCCACATTGAAGACGGCGATCTCCTGGCCCGGCAGACCGAGGTGTTCCCCGACGCTGCCGACAGCGAGAGCGCCCTGCTTTCCGCTGTGGTGCCCCAGTACTATCTGACCCGCCAGTCTCTGCCCCGTGAGATCCTGCTCCCAGCCGCCATCGAGGACGCTGACGCGCTCTCGGCCCTGCTGACGGAGCGCAGCGGCCACGCCGTGGCCCTCCGGGTCCCCCAGCGAGGTCAGCGCCGCGCGCTGCTGGACATCGCCCACCGCAACGCCCGGGAGGAGGTGGAGCGCGTTACCGACGCCGTACAGCGCATTAACGGCACCCTGCGCCTTTTGCAGGAAACGGCTCAGCTGCCGGTCCTGCCCCGGCGCATGGAGAGCTATGATATCTCCCACACCGGCGGCGCGGACCAGGTGGGCGGCATGGTGGTCTTTCAGGACGGCAAGCCGCTGAAGTCCGCCTACCGCCGCTTCCGCATCGAATCCTGCCCCAGCGCCGACGACTACGGCGCCATGCGTGAGGTGCTCACCCGCCGGTTCCGGCGCTATCTGGACGGCGATGTAAAGTTCGCCCCTCTGCCGGACCTGCTGCTGATCGACGGCGGTCAGGAGCACGCCCGCGTGGCCGAGCAGGTGCTGGCAGGCTGCGGATTGGATGTGCCCGTGCTGGGCATGGTCAAGGACGACCGCCACCGCACCCGTGCACTCATCACCGCCCGGGGCCATGAGCTGGGCATACAGCAGACACCCGCCCTGTTCGCCCTTATCGGCACGGTGCAGGAGGAGGTACACCGGTTCGCCATCGCCTACCACCACCAGAAGCACACCCGTTCCGCCAAGCGCTCGCAGCTGGACGGTATCCCCGGTGTGGGAGAGGCGCGGAAGAAGCGGCTCCTGCAGCACTTCGGTACCGTCACCGCGGTAAAAAACGCCGCGCTCGAGCAGCTCTCCGCCGTGGTGCCGGAGGCGGCCGCCCGGGCGGTATATGAGAAGTTCCACGGATAAAAAAGTGCCCCCGGCAGAGCCGGGGGGACGTCGTACGCAAAAGAAAAGAGAGACGGCGAAGCCGTCTCTCTTTCATTGTGTTTACTCGTCCAGGTTCTCGATCAGCTCAGCCAGCGCATCCACAGCTTCCTTCTCATCGCTGCCGTCCGCGATCAGTGTCACTGTGGTGTCCTTCATAATGCCCAGGCTCAGCACGCCCAGCAGGCTCTTCGCGTTGACGCGGCGTTCTTCTTTTTCTACCCAGATGCCGCTTTTGAACTCGTTGGCTTTCTGAATGAAATAGGTCGCGGGTCTGGCGTGCAGACCGACCTCATTTTTCACCGTGATCTCCCGTGTATACATGAACCAGCACTCCTTACGCTCATTTTTACTCTCGCGCCAGAGGGTGCAGCGCGCAGAAACTAACCCTCACCATTTCCTATTATACTGGATTACGGCAGGATTGCAATGGGCATTGATACGAAAATCCCGCGATTTGCTCTATAATTCCCACTGCAATTTGTGAAAAATGATGTATCTTGCAGACAAATTCCGGTATTTGTCCAATCGAAAGCTCACATCCTGGCCTCTGCCCAGTCGCTGAGCTGCTCCAAAATGGGCAGCAGTGCACGGCAGCTGTCCGTGGGGCCGTATTCCACCCGCACCGGCACCTCCAGATACTCCCGCCGTGTCACCAGCCCGTCGCGCTCCAGCTCCCGCAGGGCCGAGGCCAGCACCGTGTTGGAGATGCCGTCCAGCTTGCTCCGCAGGGCGTTGTAGCGGATGGCCCCGGCGTTGGCCACGGCGCACAGGATCTGCACCTTCCACTTGCCGCCGATCAGCTGCATGGCGTGGTGCAGCGGACATTTCTCCATACAGGGACAGTCGTAGTGGCTTTGCGGCATGGCCTGTGACATGGTAAGCCCCTCCTTACTTGCCCATAAAAATCTGCGCTCTTGCATTTCTCCAAAGCTATGGTATCATTATAGCAGGTAAGAAAACCGGAGTAAATAGCATGAGGAGAAAATCACAGCCATGAATATCTATCTTCAGGGGCTGACCATGGGTCTGGCCTACGTGGCGCCCATCGGCCTGCAAAACCTGTTCGTTATCAACAGTGCCCTGACGCAGAAGCGCAGCCGCGTCTACATCACCGCGCTCATCGTCATTTTCTGGGACATCTCTTTGGGTGTGGCCTGCTTCCTGGGCGCCGGCGCACTGATGCAGGCGCTGCCCTGGCTGCAAAAGGTCATCCTGGGGTTGGGCAGTCTGATCGTCATCTATATCGGCATCGGCCTGCTGCGGTCCAAGGCCAGTCTGGAGGGCGGCCGGGACGTGAACGTCCCCATCTGGAAGCTGGCAGGTTCCGCCTTCGTGGTCACCTGGCTGAACCCTCAGGCCATCATTGACGGCACCATGATGCTGGGCGCCTTCCGGGCCACCCTGACCAACGGCGGCGACCTGTTCTTCATCTGCGGCTTCGGCTCCGCCTCGGTGATCTGGTTCCTGACGCTGTCCACGGTCGTCTCCCTGCTGGGTAGCAAGTTCAACGAGAAGGTGCTGAACATCATCAACAAGGTCTGCGGCGCCGTCATCATCTTCTACGGCCTGAAGCTGCTGTACAGCTTCGTCCAGATGATGGGCTGGCTGTAAAACACTTCACAAATCACGTCCTTTCTGTTACAATAAGGCAGAAAGGGCGTGATCTTTTTATGGAACAGAACTACCGGCTCACCATCGCCTACGACGGCTCCCGCTTCTTCGGCTGGGAGCGCCAGCCGGACAAGGATACCATCCAGGGGAAGCTGGAGGCCGTGCTGGGCGCATTGCAGGGCCATCCGGTGAACGTCATCGGCGCGGGCCGCACCGACGCCGGTGTTCACGCCCGGGCCATGACCGCCAGCGTGGTGCTGGACGTGACCGAGACGCCCGACGCCCTCCGCGACTATCTGAACCGCTACCTCCCCGACGCCATCGCTGTCCGGGAGGTCAAGGAGGCCGCGCCCCGTTTCCACGCCCGCTATAACGCCCTGGGCAAGACCTACCGCTACACCTGCCACACCGGGCCGGTGAAGCCGGTGTTTGACCGGAAGTACGTTACCCTGCTGGACTACGACCCGGATGTGGAGAAAATGCGGCAGGCGGCGGCCTATCTGCTGGGTGAAAACGACTTCGCCAGCTTCTGCGGCAATCCGCGGATGAAGAAGTCTACCGTCCGCCTGGTGGACCACATCGCTATCGAGCGCCGGAAGGACCGGGTGGTATTCACCTTCCATGGCACCGGCTTTTTGCAGAACATGGTCCGCATCATGGTGGGAACCCTGTTGGAGGTGGGCCGCGGCTACTGGACGCCGGAGCAGGTGCGTGACATCCTGGCCGCCAGGGACCGCAAGCAGGCGGGCCCCACCGCGCCGCCGGAGGGTCTGTGCCTGATGAAGGTGGATTATTGAGCAAAAAGCATCCGGGCGCTATCCCGGATGCTTTTGCTGCGTAAAAATGACCTAAGCCAAGGCTTAGGTCATTTTTATTACATATTGTGGATATCGTCCAGCAAATCGTCCAGCGACATAGTCCGCACCTCGTCCTCATCGGCCTGGGTAGGCTCGTCCTGGGCGGAGCGCTCTGCGGGAGCCGGCGTCTCCGCCGGCGCGGCGGGCGTCATAGGCGCCGCCGGGGTCTTGTCGGGGATGGCGGCAGGCTCGCTGTCGCTGCTCTCCTCGCGGGGCACCAGACGGGGCACCCGTGCCGTGTGCCGTTCCTCGGGGAGCAGGGGCTTCGCCGGGGTCCGCGGCGGTTCGTCGTCGTATTCCTCGTCATCGCCGCCGCCCGTGTGGCCGCGGCCGATCAGGAAGCCCAGCAGGAACAGCACCGCCACCAGCAGCACCGCCGCCGCGATGGCCACATACACGGTCTTGACCTCGCCGATCAGCGGCATCGCAATGGTCCCAGGGATCTCCAGCGGCGGTACCTCGGGGATGGTGGCCGGGTCGATGACCTCCACCGTGGGGACAATACCGGTATAGGCCGGCATCCGCAGCACATGGATGGTATAGTTTTGCTTGGTCTTGCCGTCCTCGGCGGTGCCGGTAACCGTGAGCACAGTCTCCGCCTCCGTGGCGGACAGCCGCACCTCGCCGGTGCCGGTGATGCCCTGAGCCTTTTCGTCCTTTGCCGTGGCGGCGATGGTCACCTGCTTCGTCTCATAGGGGACGTAGGCGATGTAATCCGTCACCGTGGGCGTGAACGCCGGGGACAGCGTGGCCCCCTCCAGCGTCAGGGCGGCGATGGACGCGTCGGTGGAGGGTTTGTAGTTGGGGTCCTGCTGGCGTGTGGCATCGATGGTATAGCTCTTGGTGGCGCCGTTGGCCGCCGTGACCTTGATGGTCACGGTGTTGACGCCCACCGCCAGCTCATTGCCGCTGACAGACACCGTAGCGCTGTTGTCGGCCTTTTTGTAGTTCAGATCCAGCTTTTCCACTGCGAAAGGCACCGTGCAGGTGTAGTACGTGGTGCTGCTGGAGAAGGACGGGCTCAGCGTGGCATTGGAGCAGCTCAGCGAGCTGAGACTGCAGTTGCCGCTGGGTGCCGCGCCCACCTTGCCGGACCAGCTGGCGCTGTCCAGACTGGTGTCGCTGTTGCCGTCGGACACCACGATGTTGGAGAACGTGGCGGTCAGGGCGTCGCCCTCCTTGGCGCTGCCGGATACCTTCATCTTGATGGTGACCAGTCCGCCGCTGGAGCTGGACGTGCCGTAAACGCTGAACTTGTTGTTGTTGACCACGATGCTCCATCCGCTGACAGAGCAGTTGTAGTTGGTAAAGGACAAATTGCCGCTGTAGCTCAGGTCGGCGGTCAGACCGTAGACCTTGTTGGGCACGGACAGCGTCAGTGTGACGGTGTCGCCCGCCTGTGGGGCGGCGGTGCCGGTCAGTGTCGCCCCGGCGGCGTGGGCCTGCACGGGCAGCAGTGTGACCACCAGCAGCAGCGTCAGCAGCGCGGAGGCCGCGGCGCGGAACAGTTTGTTTTTCATAGGATGTTTCCTCCTCAGCCGATGGTGCGCTGGCCCACGGTGACCTGGGCGGCCTGCACCACGTCGGTGATGGTGACCTTGCCGTCACCGTTGATATCGGCCGCCTTGGCGTAGGCGCCGGACAGGCTGCCGGAGCCCACCACGGACTTCTGCAGCTTGACCACGTCGGTGATGGTGATCTTGCCGTCGCCGCTGACGTCGCCGGTGACCACGATGGTCACGGTGGCGGAGCTGCTGACAGCGGTCATGCCGGTACCCACGAGGCCGGATGTCACCTTGGTGCTGCCGTTATAGATGGTGTAGCCCGCACGGTTCATTGCGGAGACAGACGTGCTGGGCGATACGCCGGTCAGATAGTTGCCGGAGGGCTTGGGCGTCTCGCCGCCGGTACTCCCGCCGGTGCTCCCGCCGGTATTGCCGCCCGTGTTCCCACCGGAGTTGGGGCTCTTGGTAAACACGGCGGTGTAGGTCACGTCGGCGTCGGGCATGACGGTGCCGCTGGTATAGCGCTTGCCGCTGGCATCCGCCCAATAATCGAAGCTGTACACGTACTTGCTGTCAGCCTGCATGACCGGATTCGTTGCAGGCAGCGTAATAATGTCGTTCTGGGCCAGCTTGTAGGAATCCCACACGGCGCCCTGGGACATGAACTTCACGGTGTGCAGCGTACCGAACTTGGCCGTAACGGTGTGGTTCTTGGGTGCCACAGGCGTGCTCTGGGATATCTCGCGGTCATTGTAGAACCAGCCCTGGAAGCCCTTTTCGTCCACTTCAGGCAGCGCACCGTAGGGCTGCGCCTCTTTATAGGTGCGCGTTTCCAAGGTTTTGCCGTTGACCACGAAGGTCACCGTGTAGGTGTTGTTGGGGGCCTCGGGCGTGGTGGTCGTGGCCGCGCCCACGGTGAAGGTGGTATCCAGCAGTGTCACAGTGCTGCCGCTATCGGTGGTGCCGGTAATGGTGAGATTATACTTCCCGGCGGCGAGCGCACTGAACTTTAGGTTCTCATCCAGCTTCCACAGGTCAAACCACTTGGCGTTGATTCCGCTGCGGCTGGCGTAGGTAGGCGCTGTCCCGGTAGCTGTGTTGGTGACCACCGCTTTTACGGTGCTGATGTTTTGGGTGCAGGTGACGATACCGCGCAGGGGGAAGGAGGAGTTGCCCTGGGTCAGGTTGTGGACGATGCTCTTGCCGGCTTCGTCCTTCTCCGCCTTCTGGGGATAGAACAGACCGATGGTGTTCCAGGCGTCCTGTCCGGCCGCGGGCTTCATGGTCACAACAGCGGCGGTCTTGCTCTCCTTGCTCAAACCGACCTTATAGGCGGTGACAGTGGTGTTTGCAGCCTTAGCCTTCAGGTCTTCTCTGACCATGTCGGCCACGACTTCCTTTTCGATATCCTCGAGTTTTTTACCTGCAAAAATTTCGAGGAGCTTCTGCATCTCGTCATCCGTAAAGTCGGGGATATCCTCGGGTTTTGTCTCTTCACTTACAGCGGCAAGCGCCTTTATCCTTGTGATAAAGTCTTGCTTCGCGGTTTCTTCCATAGTGTCGCCGAGCCAATCATCTACCATTTTGATGATCTCGTCATCCGTCTTGCCGTCAAGATTTGCCGCCATGAGGGTAATTATTTTCTCCGTCAGCGCGTCCACGTAGGCCTGCGCTACCTCACTGACAGGTTTTCCTGTTTTCTCGTCAGCGCCTTTCGCAAGTTCGCTTTCGATCTCCGCCCGCTTTGCCGTGATCTCTTCTTCTGTAGGCTCCGTGCGGGCGTTGGGATCAGCGACCTGTGTCTGGCTGACCGTGATGGTCAGGTAATTGCCGGTGCCCACGTTGCACAGTATGTAGCCGTTGTTGCTGCCGGTCAGTGTCCAGAACTGTCTGCTGTCGGCGGCAGCGTTTTGCAGCATAAGTGCGCCGTCAACGACCGCCAGACGCTTGCCATCCGTGGTGGCCAGGGTGTATTTGCCGGAATTGTAGTAGGTCAGGATCAGCTGAGAGGCCTTCTCCTCGGCCACCAGGTCGGTGCTGCCTACGCTGTAGCTGAAGGTCCTGCCGTCGGAGTTATAGCACAGGGTGTATTTGCCCTCCAGGTGGGAGGTGGTGTTCTGATAGCGCATGACCAGCGCATCGGCAGGCTCGTTGATGTGCAGGCGGCTGTATACCGAGGACTGCACATCGCCGTCCGCCTTGCTGTAATAGGCCATGGAACGGTTCTTCACGCCATAGCGGTCAGACAGCTGGGTCTGCATATCCCGATACTTGGGGATATCCTCCGCCAGCTTGCTGCACTCAGTGTAGATGGCCTCGATCAGCTCCGCCTCACTCTGCATCTTGAAGCCGCCCAGCCGGTTGTCGATGGCGCGGGTGACCACGTTATAGGCGCCGTCCACGCCATGCTGGACGCTGCGGCTCCACAGGACGTTCTTCAGGGCGATGGAGTAGTCGTTCAGGTTCAGGGAAGGGTATTTGCTTTGCAGGCGGCTGATCAGGGTCGAGTAACGCTCGGTACCCCAGTACTCTGTCTGGGCGTTGGCAAACTCACCCTTGTTGCCGCCGTGGCCCAGCTCCCTCCAGGCACTTTCAAAGTTGGGACCGTAGCCTGCTGCGGCTGCGCCGCTGGTGTTCTCGCCGTAGGCCTTATCCAGCGTGGCCGCGAAGCCATTGTATATAGCATTGCCCTGGTAGTTTCGCAGCCAGGTGCGGAACGCGTCCAGCGTTCCCGCCTTGCTGGAGAACATATACAGGCCGAAGGACGTGCCGCCAGGGTCGCCGGGTACGGTGGAAACAGCGCCCGGGTCGGCGTCCGCGCCCGTCTCATAATATTGGCTCAGTGCGCCCAGGTCCTTCAGGCTGCTCCAGTTCTTGCTGGCAGCCAGCAGTATGGTGGTCGCGCAGCTCACCGCCATCACCGCCGCCAGGATCAATGCCATTCCCCGTTTCGTCCTTTTCATGTCGATACACCCTGCCTTATCTCTAAGTTGTATGGGAAGCGCCAGCGGCGGGAAGGCCCTCCGCCGATTTACATAACAATAGTCATGTGTAGTATACCATCGGTCTGCGTCGTTGTCTACCAAAAAAACGAGAAAAACACAAAAAATATGAAAATTTTGTCACCGGCGCCACAAGATTTGGGTGGATTTATGGCGCGGAATGGCGTATAATGGCCGCAGGCTGACAAAAATACGCAAGGAGAAATCAATTTATGTCAACGAATACGAAAAAGAAACACGGCACCGGCGCGGCGGTGGTACTCATCGTGCTGTGCCTGCTGGCGCTGGGCACGCTGGGATATATTATCTGGCGGCAGTTTAATCCCGTGGTGCCGGAGACGGCGGCGGGCTATGTGGCCGCCGCCGGGACTACCGCCCCTGTGTATGACGAAAACGGGACTCAGCTGGGTTCCCTGGTCCGCGGTGCGGAGGTACAGTACGTTGCTGAGGACGCCGAGGACGGCGCGGACCGCGTCCGCGTGGTCAACGGCGAGGGCTACGCCTATCTGGACGCGGCCAACCTGACCGCGGACTACAGCAGCGCGGTGCTGACGGAGACGGTGTACGCCCTGCGGGGCATGAGCCTGACGGACGAAACGGGCGCGGTCCCCGGCTGCGCCGTGGAAAAGGGCATGGCGCTGACCGTCACCGGCTTTGACGGCCTGGACGAGAACGGCGAGGTCCTGCGCTGGGCCGTCAGCTGTGACCGGGGCGAGGGGTACATCGACGGAGAGAACATCCGCATGACGGAGGAGGAAGCGCTGGCGCAGTATGACGACGCGCTCTACCAGCGCCACGCCGCGCGGGGCGACGCCTGGGGCGGCGGCGACGCGGCCGGCCTGGACTACTACCCCACGGAGAAGCCGGCCTTCACGGACAATGTGATGCCCGACGAGGTGCGGGCGCTGTACCTGAACGGCAGCGCCATACAGTATGCGGACAGCTATATCCGGCTGGCCCAGGGGACGGGCATCAACGCCTTTGTGGTGGACATCGTGGACGGCACGGCTGTGTCCTACGCCTCCCCGGTCATGCAGCAGTACAGCCCGTCCGCCTACGCCGCGGCCCAGGACACTATGGAGGGCTTCAAGGCCAACGTGCAGAAGCTCCGTGACGCCGGCTACTACGTCATCGGCCGCATCACGGTGTTCAATGACGCCCACCTGGCCGCCGACCACCCGGAATATGTCATCTCCGACCTGAACGGCACGCCCCTGAAGATCAGCTCCATGTACTGGCCCAGCGCCTACAACCGCACCGTGTGGCAGTACAAGGTGGATCTGGCTCTGGAGGCCGCGGCGCTGGGCTTCAACGAGATCCAGTTCGACTACATCCGCTTCCCCGACGGCGCGTATAAGTACGAGCAGGCCGGTACCATCGATTACAAAAACACCTACGGTGAGAGCAAGGCCCAGGCGGTCCAGCGGTTCCTGATCTACGCCGCGCAGCGGCTGCATGACGCAGGGTACTACATCTCCGGCGATGTGTTCGGCGAGTGCGCCAACGCCTACGTCACCGCCTGCGGCCAGTACTGGCCGGCCATCAGTTCCGTGGTGGACGCCATCTCCGGCATGCCCTACCCCGACCATTACAGCGCGCAGGGGGACTATAAGCCCTGGGAGCACCCCTATACCACGGTCCACAACTTCGGCGAGAGCGCCATGGCCCGCCAGAGCGAGACGGCCTCTCCCGGCGCGGTACGCACATGGATACAGTGCTACAACGCCATCCGCGAGCCGTATAACCACTACGGCGCGGCGGAGCTGGCCGACGAGGTCCGGGCCCTCCGCGACGCCGGGTGCACCGGCGGCTTTATGACCTGGAACGGCGCGTCCGACATCGACAAATACGCCGAGGTCATCTCCGCCCTGAGCTGATATGAACGCAAAAAAGAAAGCCCGCATGGGCTTTCTTTTTTGCTTATTGCGCTTCCATGGCCTTCTGGGCAAAGCTGTTGTCCACCAGCTTGTCGAAATCCACCCACTGGTCCTTCTCCAGCTCGCCGGCCTCGGTCATCACCGTCTCCAGCCGTTCCAGCGCCGACCGCGCCATCATCGGCCCCGCGTTCCAGGCATCGATCTGCCGGTGCCGGGCGGTAACGGCCTCCAGGGTATCCAGGTCCGTATCCGGGAACTGGTCGATGATGGCCTCCGCCACCTCCCGGTCTGTGTGGTCCACGATCCACTGTTGCGCCCGCGCGATGGCGTTGGCAAAGCCCTGAATGACCTCCGGATGCGCCGTCATATAGCTCTGGCTGGCGAAATAGGCGGTGTAGGGGATCTCCCCGGACTCCTCGCCGATGGAGCAGAGGATATACCCGTGTCCGGCGCGCTCTACCTCCGTGGCGGTGGGCTCAAACAGCGTCACATAGTCCCCCTGTCCGCCGGTGAAGGCCCCGGCCATCATGTTGAACTGCACCGAGGTGTCCACCACCGCGTCCTCCTGGGGTACGATGCCGTGCTGCTTGAGGACGTATTCCAGCGTCATCTCCGGCACGCCGCCCTTGCGCCCGCCGATGATGGTCTTGCCCTTCAGGTCGTTCCAGTCGAAGGCCTCGTCACTGCGGCCCACCAGGAACGAGCCGTCCCGCTTGGTCAGCTGGGCGAAGATCACCGGCAGATCGTCCTTGCCCTGCGCGTGGATATAGATGCAGCTCTCCGGCCCGGCCAGGCCGATATCCGCGCCGCCGGATACCACGGCGGTCATCACCTTGTCGGCGCCGCCGCCGTTGCTCAGCTCGATGTCCAGCCCCTCGTCGGCGAAGAACCCCTGGCTCATAGCCACGTACTGCGGTGCGTAGAACACCGAGTGCGTCACCTCGCTGAGCCGGACCGTGACATTTTTCGCCTCCGTGCCGGCGGTATCGCCGGTATCGGTCCCCGCGCCGCAGCCGGTCAGCAGGCTGAGCGACAGCAGCGCGGCCATACAAATGCAGATAAGTTGTTTTTTCATGCACGTACCCCCCATAGATGATTTAAGAATGCTTCTGCCCGCAGCACCAGCAGGTACATTCCCACCGCCGCCAGCCCCAGCACCAGCACGCTGGCCATGACCAGGTCCATGTTGAATACCTGGGAGCCGTAGACGATGAGATACCCCAGCCCGGCCCGGGACACCAGGAACTCGCCCATGATGACCCCCACCCACGAGAGGCCCACATTCACCTTCAGCGTGGAGAACAGCGTGGGGCAGTTGGCCGGGAACACCAGCAGCCACAGGATCTGGCGCTTGTCAGCGCCCAGCGTCCGCATCAGCCGCAGCTTCTCCGGGTCGGTGGTGCGGAAGCCGGTGTACATACTCAGGATGGTGACGATGAGTGAAATGGCCAGCGTCATGGTGACGATGGCCCCCATGCCCGCGCCCATCCACACGATGAAGATGGGCCCCAGGGCTGTTTTCGGCAGTGCGTTCAGCACCACCAGGTACGGGTCCAGAATGCGGGCGGCGGTGTCCGACCACCACATGGCCACGGCGACGGCCGTGCCCAGCACTGTCCCGGCGGTAAAGCCCAGCACCGTCTCACCGATGGACACCGCCGCGTGGTGCCACAGCTCGCCGGAGGCGCACAGCCGCCACAGGGTCTGCACCATGCGGCTGGGACTGCTGACCAGAAAGCCGTCGGACAGCCCCAGCCGGCAGCTGAGCTCCCACACGGCAAACAGCCCCGCCACCAGCGCGATCTGCCAGATACGCACCCGGCGCTTTTCGCGGCGCACGGTCCTCAGGTACGCCGCACGGCGGGGCGAAGGCGTTTTCTCAGGCATGAACGTCCAGCTCCTTCCATATGGCGTTGAAGTACCGGTGAAATTCCGGCGTGTCCCGGCGCTTCAGCGGCGGCAGACCACGCAGCGCACCCATGTCCATCTCCGCCTTCACCACGGCGGGGCGGCGGGACAGCACCACCACCCGGTCGGACATACTCACCGCCTCAGCGATGTCATGGGTGACCAGCAGGGCCGTTTTGCCCTCCTGCTGCAATATGCGCCAGATATCCGCCGACACCGCCAGCCGTGTTTGGTAGTCCAGGGCGGAAAAGGGCTCATCCAGCAGCAATATCTCCGGCTCAGTGGCCAAGGTCCGGATCAGGGCGCAGCGCTGGCGCATACCGCCGGAGAGCTGGCAGGGCCGCTTTTTGGCAAAGGACGCCAGCCCGTAGCGCTCCAGCAGCCGGGACACGTGTGCATAGGCCGCCGGGTCCTTCTCACCACGGACCGTCAGCCCCAGCGTCACGTTGTCCCATATATTCCGCCACTCGAAAAGCTGGTCCCGCTGGGGCATAAAGCCGATTTTTGGCGACGTGCCCTGTACCGTCCGGCCGTCGATCTCGATAGCGCCGCCGCTGAGGGGCTCCAGCCCGGCAATGGCGCTGAGCAGGGTGGATTTGCCGCAGCCGGAGGGCCCCACTAAACTGACGAACGCGCCCTCCTCCACCGTGAAGGACACGTCCCGTACCGCCTCCACCTCACCGTCCGGGGCTTGATAGCAGGCGGCGGCATGACGGAGCGTAATGCTCATATCCTATGTGACCTCCTGTCGGGAATGATGGGAGACTTCTCTCCGTGGTCATTCTACGCAGGAGGGACCCTCGGGGTGCCCTACGGCAGCAGATACGGTGCCAGCAGCGCCGCCAGTCCTGCTGACAACGCTGCCTGCACCGCCTTGGCCGGCACATACAGCCGCAGGGAGATGCCGCTGCCCGCCGTCACCGCCGCTGTCTGGCAGTGGACGCTGAGCCCGCCCCAGCCCAGCAGTGCCGCCGCGGTGACGAAGCCCCGGCGGTCCGGCGTCAGGCGCAGGATGCCGTTGGTCAGCTCCAGCACCCCAGCCGCCAGCGGCGGCAGGGGACCGATGAGCCCCTCCGCCAGACGCAGCAGCACCAGAAAGAACACCACGAACCCGCACACCCGGGCCATGGCGGACACCGCCCCCTCCACCGCCCGGAGAAACTGCCCCGTCAGTCCGGCCCGCGGCGGCACAGGCCGTTTCGGCATGGCGGTGACGGGCAGCGGGCGGCGGCAGAACAGCAGACCCGTCAGCAGCGCGGCGGCACAGTGCAGCAGATACAGCCAGGCTCCCGTCCGGGCGCTGCCGAATACCGACACCCCGGCCACGCCGATGGCAAAGGCCGGGCCGGCGTTGTTACAGAACGTCAGCAGCCGCGCCCCCTCGGCGGGGGACAGCTCTCCCCGGCGCACCAGCTCCGCCGCCGTCCGCGCCCCCACAGGATAGCCGCCCACCAGCCCCAGCAGCAGGGCGGCGCACCCCGCGCCGCCGCAGCGGAAGAGCCGCCCGAAGGGGCGTGCCAGCACCCGGCCCGCCGCCTCCGCTGCCCCCAGTGCCACCAGCAGGGACGAGACGGCAAAAAACGGGAACAGCGCCGGTATCACCGACGTCAGACACAGCTGTATGCCGTCCCGCACCGCCTGGGCCGCCGTCTCCGCCTGCCGCAGCAGCAGTATCGCCAGTGCCCCGCTGCCCAGTAGTGCCAACACGCGCTTTATCATCACCATCACCGGTCCCCAGCCTATGCGCGCCGCCGCCGGGAAATACCCCGCCCCGGACAGGCAAGTTCCGGTGCGTCCGCGCATAGCGTTCTGTATCATCCGCAGGGAGGTGACGGTGTGGCGGGACTGAAAAAGAAGCTGGCCCAGGTGGGCCAGGAGGCGCTGGAGCGCCTGGAGCTGCCGGTGAACATCGCCGCCGGCGTGGCCCGGATCGAGCTGCTGGGCAACCGGGAGCTGTATATGGACCGGCACCGTGGCGTGCTGGCCTACACCACCGAGGCGGTGGACGTCAACGGCGGCGGCGTGGTGGTCCGCGTCCGGGGCCAGGACCTGCAGCTGCTGGTGATGACGGAGCAGGAACTGCGGATCACCGGAAAAATATCCGGCATCGAACTGGTGGAGTAAGGGGGACGCCGTGTACCGTAAAGCAGTGAATTATCTCCGCGGTCAGGCGGTGGCTGAGGTGGTCTGTACCGCGCCGGAACGCGTGGTGAACCTGTGCGCCGCCCACGGCATTCCTTTCTGGGACCTGACTTGGCTGACGGAGACATCCTTCCGCGTGACCACCACCCTGTCCGGCGCGCGGCGCCTGGCCGAGGTGACGGCGGACATCGGCGCACAGGTGACCGTGTGCCGAAAGTCCGGCGCGCCGGAGCTGTGGCGGCGGTGCAGGCGCCGGTATGTGCTGCTGGCGGCGGCGCTGGTGCTGCCGCTGCTGCTGGCGGTGGGCAGCGCCTTCATCTGGGACTTTGAGGTCACCGGCAACGACACCGTCCCCACGGAAAGCGTATTGCAGGCACTGGAACGATGCGGCGTGCGCGTGGGCACGCGCGGTGTGGGCCTGGACCAGGACGAGCTGCGGAACCGGGTGCTGCCGCTGCTGCCGGACGTGGTGTATCTGGCGGTGAACGTCAGGGGCTGCACCGCCCACGTGCAGGTGGTGGAGCGCGTCCGCCCGCCGCATCTGTACCGGGACAGCGACGTGCAGAACATCGTGGCGGCCAGAGACGGGCTCATCACGAAGATCGAGGCGCTGGACGGGGTGACCTGCGCGGCGGTGGGCGAAACGGTGCAGGCGGGGCAGGTGCTGCTGTCCGGGGTGGCTGACTCGCCCCGGGGCTGCCGGTATATGCGGGCCACCGGGCGGATCTGGGCCCGGACATGGTACGAGTGGACGGTGCCCGTACCTCTGGAGACGGTGTTGAAGGACGGCGCGGAGCCCGTGAAGACCCGCACCCATACCGCGCTGGACCTCGGACGGCACCGAATTGCGCTGCCTGCGGGGGACAGCATATTGCAGGGCCGGGAAAACTGTGATAAAATAATACGATACCGTGGCGTGCAGCTGCCCTTCGGGCTGCGTCTGCCGGTAACGCTGGTAACAGAGACGGTGACGGAGCCCGCGGTGTATGACGGGCAGCGTCCGGAGGATGAGGCCCGCGCCGAGGGACAGAAGCAGCTGGAGGCCCAGTTGGCGCAGACCATCGGAGACGATGGCCGTGTCCTGAAAGCGGACGTATCCGCCCGGCGGCAGGGCGCGTACCTTATGGTGACGCTGCGGGCGGAGTGCGAGGAACAGATCGGCGTGGACGCGCCGCTGACTATAACAAGCGATACAGGGAGGTAAACCCAAAACATGGAACAACGTATCGGTATTGAACGCATGGAGGAGGCCGTCAATCTTTTCGGCTCCTTCGACGAGAATATCCGGCTCCTGGAGGCGGAATTTCAGGTGCAGGCGGTGAACCGCGGCGGCGAGATCGTGGTGTCCGGCGAGCCGGAAAACGTGATGCTGGCGGTGAAGGCGGTGCAGGCGCTGCTGACCCTGTCCAATAAGGGTGAGACGATCACCGACCAGCACGTGCGCTACGTCATCGGGCTGGTGCGCTCCGGTCAGGCCGAGCGCATCAGCGAGCTGACCCAGGATGTGATCTGCATCACCAGCAAGGGCAGGCCCGTCAAGCCCAAGACCATCGGTCAGAAGGAGTACGTCAACGCCATCCTGAAGCAGACCGTCACCATCGGTGTGGGCCCTGCCGGCACCGGCAAGACGTACCTGGCGGTGGCGGCGGCGGTGGCCGCCTTCCGGGACAAGCAGGTGAACCGCATCATCCTCACCCGTCCGGCGGTGGAGGCCGGCGAACGGCTGGGCTTCCTGCCCGGCGACCTGCAGTCGAAGGTGGACCCCTATCTGCGCCCGCTGTACGACGCCCTGTTCGATATGCTGGGGGCGGAGACGTACCAGAAGTATCTGGAGCGCGGCAACATCGAGGTGGCGCCCCTGGCCTATATGCGCGGGCGGACGCTGGACGACAGCTTTATCATTCTGGACGAGGCCCAGAACACCAGCCGCGAGCAGATGAAGATGTTTCTCACCCGCATGGGCTTCGGCTCCAAGGTGGTCATCACCGGCGATGTGACCCAGATCGACCTGCCCACCGACAAGGTCAGCGGTCTGAAGGAGGCCATGAAGGTGCTGCGGGACGTGGAGGGCGTGGCCATATGCAGGCTCACCAAGGAGGACGTGGTGCGCCATGTGATGGTGCAGCGCATCATCGAGGCCTACGCCAAATTTGAGGAGAAAAAGAAATGAAGCGACACTATATCCCGGTGACCGCCGATGTCCCCGGTGTCAGCGAGGGCACACGCAGCTTTCTCCGCAGGGTCATCCGCACAGCGCTGGCCGAGCAAGGGGTGGACTTCCCCTGCGAGGTGGATGTGCTGGTGACCGGCGACGCGGGCATCCACACCATCAACCTGGAGATGCGTGGGGTGGACCGCCCTACGGACGTGCTGAGTTTTCCGGAGTTTGAACTGACTCCCGGCGAGCTGCCCGGCGCGGAGGACGCCGACCCCGGCACCGGCTATGTGCCCCTGGGGGACATGGTCATCTCTCTGGAGCGCGTGAAGGCGCAGGCGAAGGAATACGGCCACGCCAACCGCCGGGAGTTGGCCTATCTGGCGGTACACTCCGTGCTGCACCTGCTGGGCTACGACCACCTGGACGAGGGTCCCATGAAGGCCCAGATGCGCGAAAGAGAAGAGGCCATCATGTCCGTGCTGGGCCTGGAACGAAAATAACGCTGCACGAAAATTGCTCAAACGAAAGAAAGTTGAGGATCACCTATGAACATCACAAAAACCGCAATGATCACCGTGTGCGGACGGCCCAATGTGGGCAAGTCCAGCCTGACCAACGCCCTGGTGGGCGAGAAGATTGCCATTGTTTCGGACAAGCCCCAGACCACCCGCAACCGCATTTACGGCGTGGTGAACCGGGGCGATACCCAGTATGTGCTGCTGGATACGCCGGGCCTGCACAAGCCCCGTTCCCGGCTGGGGGACTATATGGTCAAGGTGGTGCGGGAGAGCCTCAGCGACGTGGAGTGCGCGCTGCTGCTGGTGGAGCCCATCCCCCATGTGGGCGAGCCGGAGAAGGTCCTTTTGCAGCGCATCCGGGAGGAGCACCTGCCCTGCGTGCTGTGCATCAACAAGATCGACACGGTAGAGAAAAAGGAGGCCCTGCTGGAGGTCATCGCGGCGTACAGCGCGGCCTATGACGGTTTTGATGCCATCATTCCCATCTCCGCCCGGACCGGCGACGGCCTGGATGAGCTGATGCGGCAGCTGTCCCAATACGCCCAGGAGGGCCCCCAGCTGTTCCCCGACGGCATGACCACCGACCAGGCGGACAGCCAGGTGTGCGCGGAGATCGTCCGGGAGAAGATGCTGCGCTGCCTTGACAAGGAGATCCCCCACGGCACGGCGGTGGAGGTGACGAAGTTCTCCGAACGGGAGGACACGGGCATCATCGACCTGGACGTGACCATCTACTGCGAGAAGGCCAGCCACAAGGGCATCATCATCGGCAGAGGCGGCGAAATGCTCAAGCGCATCAGCTCCGCGGCCCGTCGGGATATTGAGAAATTCATGGGCACGAAGGTGTACATGGAGACGTGGGTGAAGGTCAAGGAAAACTGGCGGGATAATCCCAACTTCATCAGAAGTCAGGGCTATAACGAGGAGTAAGGCTGCGGTCGCAGCATGCACTCCGGCCAGTTTTCCTGCGAGCGGAGCGAGCCGCCGCGCATGCGGCGTGAATTCGAAGAATTCCGTAGGCGGAATTCATTTCCGCCGTAAAGCGATAAAATGCGGGGTCCCCGCTCGATGGGACATCGAGTGGGGCAAACTGGAGAGATAATCCCAACTTCATCAGAAGTCAGGGCTATAACGAGGAATAACATCAACAAATTTCCAGCCATAAAACCGGCGAAAGCTCCCATGCTAACGACATGGAGGTGTTCGCGTGGACTACTGGGAATTATTTTTGGACACCGGCGCGCCGGAGGCGTATCTGCTGTACCGCGGGGCCCAGGAGGCTGTATGCAAAGTGGAAAGACCGTGACCGGCGGCGTGGTGCTGCGGGTCACAGACACAAAGGAGACAGATCGGATATTGACGGTGCTGACGGCGGACCGGGGGAAGATACCCCTGATCGCACGGGGTGCGCGGCGAAAGAACAGCCGCCTGGCGGCGGCCTGCCAGATGCCGGCCTATTCCGAGCTGACCATTTTCAAGCGGGGCAGCTGGTATATGCTGGATGAGGCGTCGCCCATCGAGCTGTTCGACGGGCTGGGCCGGGACATCGAGCTGCTGGCGCTGGCGGCGTGGTTCTGTGAGCTGACGGAGGCGGTGTGCGCCGAGGAGACGCCCTGCCCTGAGATACTGTCGCTGCTGCTGAACGCCCTGTACGCCCTGTGCCGCACGGGGAAGGACCCGCGGCTGGTGAAGGCGGCGTTCCAGTTCCGACTGATGGCGCTCTCGGGCTTTGAGCCGCTGGCGGAGGAATGCGCCGTGTGCGGGACGGCACAGCCGGAGGGACCGGTGCTGGACATCTCCGGCGGATTTGTGGCGTGCGGAACGTGCAGGGGCCCGGAGCGCAGCTTCCGGCTGCCGCTGACCGAGGCTGGTCTGGCGGCGCTGCGGCACGTGCTGTACGCGGACCCCAGGCGGCTGTACAGCTTTACGCTGGAACCGGGCGCCCTGCAGGCGCTGGATCAGGCGGGTGAGGCGTTTATCGCCGCCCAGCTGGAGCGCGGGTTCCGGACGCTGGACTATTACAAGGCCCTGTTGGGATAACAGGAGGACATACATACATGAGCGAGTTATTTGAGAAATCTATCCGCACACTGGAGCTGCCGGCGGTGCTGGAGCTGCTGGCGCGCCATGCGGTCAGCGACGAGGCCAAGGCCCGGTGCCTGCGGCTGCGTCCTGCCACAGACGCGGCGGCGGTGGAGCACCTGCTGGATGAGACGGACGCGGCCAAGACGCGGCTGGGCCTGCACGGCAGTCCGTCCTTTGCGGGCGTGAAGGACGTATCCCAGGCACTGGACCGGGCGGACCACGGCGGCGTGCTGAACACCCGGGAGCTGCTGGATGTGGCCGGCGTGCTGACCGCTGCGCGGCGGGTCAGCGACTATGACGCGGAGCGCCAGGGGGAGGCCACGGCCATCGACCGGCTATTCTCTGCCCTCCATGTGAACCGCTATCTGGAGGATAAAATACGCGGCGCCATACTGGACGAAGAGACCATCGCCGACACCGCCAGCCCGGAGCTGGCGGACATACGGCGGAATATGCGCGCTGCGGCCAGCAAGGGACGGCAGATCCTGCAGCGGATCATCTCGTCGCCCTCCTACGCCAAGGTGCTGCAGGAGGCGCTGATCACCCAGCGGGACGGGCGGTTCGTGGTGCCGGTAAAGGCGGAGTGCAAGGGCAGTCTGCCGGGTCTTGTACACGACATCTCATCCTCCGGGGCCACGCTGTTCGTGGAACCCATGGGCGTGGTGCAGGCCAATAATGAATTGAAGGAATTGCAGGCCCGTGAGGAAAAGGAGATCGACCGGGTGCTGCGTATACTGTCCGGCGAGTGCGCGGCGCAGCGGGAGAACATCCTGTACGACTACGACCTGCTGGTGCAGCTGGACACCATTTTCGCCCGGGCGCAGCTGAGCTACGCTATGGACGCGGGGCGTCCGCTGGTGCGGAAGCGGGGCGGCATCGACCTGAAGCGGGCGCGGCATCCCCTGCTGGACCCGGCCAAGGCGGTGCCGGTGACGGTGGCGCTGGGCGGCGCGTATGACACGCTGGTCATCACCGGCCCCAACACCGGCGGCAAGACCGTCACGCTGAAAACCCTGGGGCTGCTGTGCCTGATGGCCCAATGCGGCCTGCACATCCCCGCCGGAGACCAGAGCGCCGTGCAGGTGTTCGACCGGGTACTGGCGGACGTGGGCGACGAGCAGAGCATCGAGCAGAGCCTGTCCACGTTTTCGGCGCACATGGCCAACACAGTGGAGATACTGAAGCTGGCGGATGAGAAGAGCCTGATCCTGTTCGACGAGCTGGGGGCGGGCACCGACCCGGTGGAGGGCGCGGCGCTGGCCATCGCCATCATTCAGGACGTGCGGCGCAAGGGCGCACTGACGGCGGCCACCACCCATTACGCGGAACTGAAGACCTTTGCCATGACCACGGCGGGGGTGGAGAACGCCAGCTGTGAGTTCGATGTGCAGACGCTGCGGCCTACCTACCGGCTGCTCATCGGCATACCGGGCAAATCCAACGCCTTTGCCATCTCCCGGCGGCTGGGGCTGGACGAGAGCGTCATCGAGGACGCCAAGGCCCAGATGGACAGTGAATCCGTGCGGTTCGAGGACGTGCTGACCCAGCTGGAGGAGAAGCGCCAGCGGCTGGAGAAGGCCCAGGGCGAGGCGGATCGGCTGTGGCGCCAGCGGGAGGAGGACGCACGGAAGGCGCGGACCTTCCGTGAGCAGATGGAGAAGGCCAAGGACAACGCCCGGACCAAGGGCGAGGCCGAGGCGCGGCGCATCGTGCAGCAGGCCCAGCGGCAGGCGGATCAGGTGTTCGCCGAGCTGGACGAGCTGCGGAAACAGCAGCAGCGGTCGGACTATCAGGCTGTGAATGACCGGAAGAGCGATATACGCCGCCGCCTGAACGAGGCGGAGACGGCGCTGCACCAACGGGACGAGGATACAGAGCCGGTGCCCGCGCCCAGCCGGCCCATCGCCGTGGGCGACACGGTGGAGCTGGCCGGTGTGCGTACCGGCGCCGCGGTGCTGGCGGTCAATGGCGACGGCACGCTGCTTTTGCAGGCGGGCAAGATGAAGATGACCGTCAAGGCCGCGCAGGTGCGCCTGCTGGAAACGGCGGAGGAGATCGAGAAGAAGAAAAAGCAGTCCGCCGCCGCGCAGCAGCGCAGCGGACCGGCGGTGTCCATCAACACCGGGGCGCGGGCGTCCGCCGAGCTGGACATCCGGGGCCTGGAGACGCTGGAGGCCGAGAGCGTGGTGGAGAACTACCTGGACGCGGCATCCCGGTCCAAGCTGGGCACCGTGACCATCATCCACGGCAAGGGCACCGGCGCGCTGCGCGCCGCCGTGCACCAGCTGCTGAAGAAAAACAAACAGGTCAAGTCCTTCCGCCTGGGCCGATACGGCGAGGGCGAGGCCGGCGTGACCGTGGTAGAGCTGAAATGAACAACACCCTCCTGCGCCGGCAGGAGGGTGCTGCTTTTTCAGCGGGAGATAAAAAGGGCCGGCCGAGCCGGTCCCTTTTATGTATCACAGCTGCTTGATGAAGCAGCGGCGGCGCTTATGCTGTTCGGTCTGAAAATCCTTCCACTGGGACTGGACCTTGTCGTTCAGCTCCAGCATGGGGCCGGTCTCGGCCTGCTTGATGCCCAGCTTGTGGCAGCCTTTCATGGCCTTGCTGAGGATAATGGCGTTGACACCCTTTTTCTGGTAGTCCGGGTGGACGGCGATGAGCAGCAGGTCCACGGTGTCGTTCCTGTGGAAGGCCTTGAGAACGTCGATCCAGCCGGTGGGCATGAGGCGGCCCCGGTGCTTCTGCAGGGCGGAGGCCAGGCTTGGCGCACCTACGCCGAAGGCCACCATGCGGTCGTTTTCATCCATGACGAAGCAGGTGGTGTTGGGATTGATGAGGGGCGCGAACTTGGCGGAGTACTTTTTGATCTGGCGGTCAGAGAGATCCACAGTGCCGTACAGCGGCGCGTAGGCCAGGTTGACCAGTTCGAAAAACGGCTTGAGCAGGGGCAGATAGGACAGGCGGTTCCTGGCCTCGTGAATGTGCAGACGGTGGCGCTTGAGAACGAAGTCGGAGATCTTCTCCCAGCGCTGTATGGTGGCCTCGTCCTCCGGGACGGTGATAAGCTCCTCGATCCAGTCCACGTCCTTCACATAGCCCAGGGCGGCCATGTGGTCGATGTAGTAGGGATAGTTGTAGTATGTGAAAAAGCAGCTGCGGCGGTCAAAGCCCTCCACCAGCATACCCTCGCGGTCCATGTCGGTGAAGCCGAGGGGACCGTGAACGGCGGTGCAGTCCAGCTCCTTCGCCCAGGCCTCCACCGTGCGGAACAGGGCGGAGGAGACCTCCGGGTCGTCAATGAAATCCACCTGGGTAAAGCGCAGGCGGTTGGCACCCCACTTGTCGTTGGCCTTGCGGGAGTGGATGGCACCGATGCGGCCCACGATCTCCCCGTCGCGCATGGCCAGCCAGCAGCGGGCGTCGCAGTATTCAAAGGCGGGGTTCTTGCTGCGGTCCCAATCGGAGAGATCGTCGCCATAGGTGGCGGGGACGAACTGAGGCACGTCCTTATACAGCTCATTTGAGTAGTCCACGAACCGGCGCAGCTGGGCTTTGTCAGTTACTTCTATAATGGAGACCATTTAGTATACCTCCTGTATCATGCAAACACACATATAGTGTACGACATTATTTCACAAAAAGCAAGGATAGTGACATTAAGAACACATTAACTTTACCCCAATGTTACCCATTGCAAAAAATCAGAAAAAACGTTTGACAAACCGGACAGGCAGGTGTACAATACAGTTGAGCACGAATAGAGTCACCCCCCTCTGTCCGTGCCACCCCCCTGTCGGGTATTCCCCCTTTTACCCGACAACACACCACCACAGGGAGCGCTACGGCGCTCCTTGTGGCCGTCTTGGGGAGGGAGAAAGAGCAGCCGAAAGGCTGCTCTTTCTTCATTTCCGGGGGAATATCTGCCCCATGCCGCCGGGCAAACGGCGCGGAGACAGCAGAGAGCAGCGGCGCCGGAACATCGTTCCGGCGCCGCTGCTTATTGCCGGCATTTCAAGCGCGGAGAGGGTGCCCTGCTTCAGTTCAGAGTGCCGTCCTTTTGCCGGAACATGGCCTGCACCCGGCGGCGGAGCACGGCGTGCTCCGGCCGGGTCAGCAGCGGGTCGCCGGCCAGCAGCTGCTGCGCGGCATCCCGGGCCTCGGCCAGCAGGGGCATATCGCAGCTGAGGTCGGCGGCCTTCAGCGTGGGCAGGCCGTGCTGGCGGCTGCCGAAGAAGTCGCCGGGGCCCCGGAGCTTCAGGTCCTCCTCAGCAATGCGGAAGCCGTCGTTCGTCTGGGTCAGGGCTTTCAGCCGCCGTTTCGTGTCGTCGTTCTGTACGTCGCTGAGCAGAACACAGTAGCTCTTGGCCTGGCCGCGGCCCACCCGGCCGCGCAGCTGGTGCAGCTGGCTCAGGCCGAAGCGGTCGGCGTTCTCCACCACCATCAGCGTGGCGTTGGGCACATCCACGCCCACCTCCACCACGGTGGTGGAGACCAGAATGTCGCTCTCCCCGGCGGCGAAGGCGGCCATGATCTTTTCCTTCTCCTTTGGCTTCATACGGCCGTGGAGCACGGCTATCCGCAGCTCGGGGAAGGTATCCTCCTGCAGGGTCTTGGCGTAGGCCGTCACGGCCTTGCGCTCGTCGGGCAGAGCGTCATCCTCGCCCACCAGCGGGCAGACGATGAACACCTGATGGCCCTCCTGCACCTGCTTGCGGATAAAGCCGTTGAGCCGCGCACGGTATTTTTCGCCCAGAGCGAAGGTCTCCACTGTCTGCCGTCCCGGCGGCAGCTCGTCGATCACGGACACATCCAGATCACCGTAGATGATAAGAGCCAGCGTCCGGGGGATCGGGGTGGCGGACAGCACCAACGTGTGTGGGGCGGCGCCCTTATGGGACAGGGCGGAGCGCTGTTCTACGCCGAAGCGATGCTGTTCATCGGTGATCACCAGACCCAGGCGCGCATACTGCACGTCCGCCGTCAGCAGGGCGTGTGTACCGATGCACAGTGTGATATCCCCGCTTTGCAGGCCGGCCAGAATGGCGCGGCGTTCCCTGACGGGGGTGGAGCCGGTGAGCAGAGCGCACGGCAGGCCGAAGCGGGCGAACAGCGGGGCCAGATTTTCGTAATGCTGGCGTGCCAGTATTTCCGTGGGGGCCATCAGGGCCGACTGCCAGCCGCTTTGGGCGGCGAACCACACGCAGGCGGCGGCCACCATGGTCTTGCCGCTGCCCACATCGCCCTGGCACAGGCGGTTCATGGGCCGGCCGGAGGTCATATCGCCTACGGCGTCCGCAATAGCCCGCTGCTGGGCGGCGGTGAGGGCAAAGGGCAGGGCGGCATAGAAGGGCGCCATGTCCGCCGCTTGACAGGGCAGGCCGGCCACCGTCTCCCGCCGCTGCCGCAGCAGAGACAGACCGCAGCTCAGAAGGAACAGCTCCTCAAATACCAGACGCCGCCGCGCGGTATCCAGCGCCTCCTCCGAGGCGGGAAAGTGGATGTTCTCGTAGGCAAACCCGGCATAGCACAGATGGTGCGCCTGCCGGATCCCGTCCGGCAGCACATCTTCCGGCAGGTCGCGGCACTGGTCCAGCCCCTGGCGCACGGCCTTGGCCACCATAGTCTGGGTCAGCCCCGCCGTCAGGGGATAAATGGGCATGATGCGGCCGGTGAGCAGCTGCTTCCCCTCCGTCTCCAGCAGGGGATTGACCATGCGGCGGCGCACACCGCCGCCCTCGACCTTGCCGTAGAAGATGTATGTCTCTCCCGGATGCAGGACGTTTTTGCGGTATTCCTGGTGGAAGAAGGATACATCCAGCACGCCGCCCTCGTCCACGGCCCGTACCTGCACCAGCGTCTGTCCGCCGCGGATACGGGCGGTAGTGGGGGGCTGGGCGATCATGGCCTTGCAGCAGGCGTACTCCCCCTCCGGTAGGTCCCGGATGGGGTAGAGCTGCGAACGGTCTTCCCATCGGCGGGGATAGTAGGCGATCAGGTCGCCCAGGGTGAAAACGCCCAGCTTTTCAAAAGCCTTGGCCCGGGCCTCGCCCACGCCTTTGATATAGCGGATATCGGTATTGAGATCGGCCATGGGTGCCCCTCCTTTGCGGTTTTGTACATTGTACCACAGCCGCACGGCAAAGACAAACGAAAAACCGGGGCGGCAGCGCCGTCCCGGTTTTGTATCTCATTCGTGCTCGGCCAGATAGCGGGCCACATACACGCCGCTGGCGCTGGCGTGGGACAGGGAGTGGGTGACGCCGCTGCCGTCGCCGATGACGAACAGGCCCTTGTGCGGCGTTTCCAGATTTCTATCCAGTGCCACCTCCATGTTGTAGAACTTCACCTCCACGCCGTAGAGCAGCGTGTCGTCGCTGGCGGTGCCGGGGGCGATCTTGTCCAGGGCGTAGAGCATTTCGATGATGCCGTCCAGGATACGCTTGGGCATCACCAGGCTCAAATCGCCGGGTGTGGCGGCCAGCGTGGGGGTCATGAAGCCCTTTTCGATGCGCTTGGGGGTGCTGCGCTGGCCGCGGATCAGGTCGCCGAACCGCTGGACCATCACGCCGCCGCCCAGCATATTGCTCAGGCGCGCGATGCTCTCGCCGTAGCCGTTGCTGTCCCGGAACGGCTCGGTGAAGTGTTTGGATACCAGCAGAGCGAAGTTGGTGTTCTCCGTGTGCATGGCGGGGTCCTCGTAGCTGTGGCCGTTGACGGTGACGATGCCGTTGGTGTTTTCGTTGACCACCGCGCCCCTGGGGTTCATGCAGAATGTGCGCACCTTGTCCTGATACTTCTCGGTCTTATAGACGATCTTGCTTTCATAGAGCTCATCGGTGATGGGGGCAAACACCTCGGCAGGCAGTTCCACCCGCACGCCGATATCCACACGGTTGGACTTGGTGGGGATATCCAGCGACTGGCAGACGGACTCCATCCATTTGCTGCCGCTGCGTCCCACAGAGATGATGCACTTGCGTCCCGTGAACGTGCCCTTGTCCGTCTCGGCCTCGTAGGCGCCATCTTCGGTGATGGACAGCGCCTTTACCGGGGTGAGGAAGTGGAAGTCCACATGGTCCTTCAGCTTGGCGTACAGGTTCTCAAGGACCTTGTAGTTGATGTCCGTGCCCAGGTGCCGCACGGAAGCGTCCAGCAGGTGCAGGTTATTCTGAAGGCACAGCCGCTTGAAGCCGCTGTCGGCGGTGGAGTAGAGCTTCGTCCCCGCGCCGCCGCAGGCCACGTTGATATCGTCCACGTAGTGCATCAGCTCCATGGCCTTCTGCTTGCCGATGTACTCGTACAGTGTGCCGCCGAACTCGTTGGTCAGGTTATATTTGCCGTCGGAAAATGCGCCGGCGCCGCCGAAGCCGTTCATAATGGCGCAGGTCTTGCAGTGAATGCAGGACTTCACCTTGTCGCCGTCGATGGGACAGTGCCGCTTTTCCAGCGGATTGCCAGCCTCCAGCACAGCTACCTTCCACTCCGGCCTGCGCTGCATCAGTTCATAGGCGGAAAAAATACCGCCGGGGCCGGCGCCAATAATGATCACATCATAAGTCATGGAGATACCTCCTTATATTTTATCCGCAGAATATTATAACAAGGAAACGGAAACTTGCAACCCGCAATTTCTTATGGCAGGTATATCAAAATGTGATTTCACTTTTCTTATCGTAAAGCGCTGGTGTTTCGGTTTATCCTGTGCTACAATAGAAAAAATCACACAGGAGGACGCCGCCATGAGCTACGCAGACCGCATATTCAAGGAAAACTGCCGGGAGATCCTTACCCACGGCGTATGGGATACCGACCAAAACGTGCGCCCCCACTGGGAGGACGGTACGCCCGCCCACACCGTCAAAAAATTCGGCATCGTAAATCGTTACAACCTGCGCCAGGAGTTCCCCATCCTCACCATCCGCCGAACGTACTTCAAGACGTGTATCGACGAGCTGCTGTGGATATGGCAGCAGAAGTCCAACAACATCCATGATCTCCGCGGGCATATCTGGGACAGCTGGGCCGATGAGAACGGCTCCATCGGCAAGGCCTACGGCTATCAGCTGGCGGTGAAGCATCAGTATCCCGAGGGGGAGATGGACCAGGTGGACCGGGTGCTGTACGACCTGAAGCACAACCCTGCCAGCCGCCGCATCCTGACGAATATCTACAATTTTCAGGATCTGCACGAGATGGCACTGTACCCCTGCGCCTACTCCATGACCTTCAATGTCTCCGGCAACACCCTCAACGCCATTTTGAACCAGCGCAGCCAGGATATGCTGGCTGCAAACAACTGGAACGTGGTGCAGTACGCTGTGCTGGTACACATGATGGCGCAGGTGTCGGGGCTGGAGGCCGGTGAGCTTGTCCATGTTATCGCCGACGCTCATATCTACGACCGCCATGTGCCCATTATCGAAAAGCTGCTGGAAAAGGACGAGCGTCCCGCGCCTAAGTTCAGCATCGATACGTCCGTGACGGATTTCTATCAGTTCACCCGTGACAGCTTCTCTCTGGAGGGCTACGATCCCCAGCCCTTTGAGGACAAGATCCCGGTGGCCATTTAAGGAGGGAGCACCGTGTATGCTATCGTCGCTGTGGATGAGAAGTGGGGAATCGGCAGGGACAACGCCCTGCTGTTCCACCTGCCCGCCGACCTCAAGCGGTTCAAGGAGTTGACCTCCGGGCATACGGTCCTCATGGGCCGCAAAACGCTGGAGTCCCTACCCGGCGGGAGGGGCCTGCCGAACCGGCGCAATATTGTCCTGACCGGGCAGCGGGGCTTCACGGCAGAACGGGCCGAGATCGTCCACTCTCCGGCGGAGGCACTGCTGACTGCCGATGAGGACAGATGGGTCATTGGTGGCGAGAGTGTCTATCGGATGTTCCTGCCGCTGTGCGATCGGGTCTATGTGACACGAATTGCCGCCGATGGCAGCGCGGACGCCTTCTTCCCTGATCTGGAGCACGATCCCGGGTGGAGACTGGACAAGCGCTCGGCGGATATGGAGGAAAACGGCCTGCGGTTTTGTTATGAGGAGTATGTTCCGGTAAAAGGTGAATAAAATGACCCCCCGATACCGTCGGGGGGTCATTTTATTCTTCCATGTCCACGGTGATGTTGTCGGTGCCGTGCTGTTCAAACTCACCTAAGTACGTCTCCATCCGGGCCATGATCTCATCGTAGTTCTCCGGCGTGATGGGGGGATCGTCCATGTCTCGCAGGGCCAGCTCCTGGGCCAGTATCTCAAAGAACGTGGCGTCCTCATAGGCCATGATGGCCTCATGGATACCGCCATCGGCAAAGGCGCGGGAGGGGATCAGCTCTCCTTGGTACAGCTCCGTCAGGGGCGCCATGCCGTGGTCCAGGCAGTGGGCAAACACCAGGCTCTCCACCTGGTCGTACTCCTTGATGCGGTCGTCGCCACGGGTGGAGTTCAGCACCCAGTTGCCGATATACACCAGATCCAGCAGACGCCGGAATTGCTTTTCCGTCATGTTCAGTTCCATCATACCACCTCCATCACGGGCAGAAATTCATTTCCACGATTATAGCACGTTCCCGCAGGGATTGCCACAGAAAAAAATGAACAGGTGCGCCAATTTTTAGCTTGTAACGATAGGGGAAACATAGTACAATATATGAGTTAAACTATGCACTGCCGCCGCGGCGGCAGGAAAAAGGAGGGCGCATATGGATCAGCGGCCTATCGGGGTGTTCGACTCCGGCTCCGGCGGATTGACCGCCGTGCGGGAGATACGCAGCATCCTCCCCTCTGAGAACATTATATACTTCGGCGACACGTCCCGTGTGCCCTACGGCGGGCGCTCGGCGGAAATATTGCTGCGCTACGCCCGGCAGGATGTACATTTCCTGCGGAGCTTTGATGTGAAAGCGCTGCTGGTGGCCTGCGGCACCGTATCTACCAACGCTCTGCCGGTGCTGGCGGCCGAGAACGATATCCCCGTTCTCGGTGTGGTGAAGCCCTCCTGCGCGGCGGCCGCCGCGGCGACCCGAAATAAGCGGGTGGGCCTGATCGCCACGGCGGCATCCGTGCGCTCCGGGGCCTATGAGCGCTGTCTGGCGGCGCTGGACGGCGCCATTCAGGTGTATGTCAAGGCCTGCCCTCTGTTTGTGCCGCTGGTGGAGAACGGGCGCTTCCGCCCCGGTGATCCGGTCATCGAGACGGTGGCCCGGGAGTATCTGGAGCCGCTGCGTGCCACGGGGATCGACACCCTCATCCTGGGCTGCACCCACTATCCGCTGCTGACGGAGATCATCGCGGACATTATGGGCCCTGGCGTGACGCTCATCGACTCCGGCGCTGCGGCGGCGCGGGTCCTGCGGCAGACGTTGTCAGACCGGGGTGCGCTGGCCCAACGTGACCACGGCACACTGACACTGTATGCCAGCGACCGGCCGGAGGACTTCGGTGCGCTGGCAGGGCAGTTTCTGCGGCGGCCGCTGGAGAGCGCGGTACAGCACGTAGACATCGAGAGGTACTGACATGGACAAGGTACAGGTACTGGTCCGCAGCCGCAGTGACTTTGCCGGCGGCGTGGACGAATTGACCTTCCGGGGCACAGGGACGCTGGAAAAGACCGACTATGGCTATCGCCTGCGCTATACGGCGCAGAACGAGCTGGACGGCAGTGCCGTGGCCTCGGAGGTGCGGCTGGAGACGCAGCAGCGCCGGGCCGTTGTCATCACCGAGTCCAAGGACGGCGGCTACGGCCTGCTGCTGGACCCTCAACGGCAAACGGTCACGCAGATCGCCGGCGGCGACGGCGGTGCGCTGACGCTGCACGTGGACACGAAGGAGGTGTCCTGGCACCTGCCCCGAAAGGGTGATGGCCATATCGCATTGACGTATACACTGCTGCTGGGCACGCAGGCGCTGTCCGCCCTGCACCTGGCACTGACTTTGACAAAAGAGGAGAAGGACGCATGAATATGATCGAAAGCGCCAAGGCGCAGGTACGGCAGCTGACAGTGGCTGCATATGAAAAGGCTGCGGCCGCAGGGCTGCTGCCTGCCGGTATCACCGCCGAGCCGGCGGTGGAGATCCCCAAGGACACCGCCAACGGCGACTATACCACCACCTTCTGCCTGGCGGCGGCCAAGGCCATGAAGATGAACCCCCGTCAGGTGGCGCAGACCCTTATCGACAACATGACGCTGGAGGGCAGCTACTTCACCTCCGTGGAGATTGCCGGCCCCGGCTTTATGAACTTCCGCCTGGGCGGCAAGTGGTTCGCCGACACCGTCTCCGGTATTGAGACGGCAGGGGAGAAGTACGGCGAGAACGACACGCTGGCTGGCAGGAAGTACATGGTGGAGTTTGTCTCCGCCAATCCCACCGGCCCCATGCACATGGGCAACGCCCGGGGCGGCGTGCTGGGAGACACTTTGGCCAGCGTGCTGCAAAAGTCCGGTGCGGACGTGTGGCGTGAGTTCTACGTCAACGACGCGGGCAACCAGATCGAAAAGTTCGCCAAGAGTCTGGAGGCCCGGTACTTCCAGATCATCAAGGGCGAGGACGCGGTGGAATTCCCCGAGGACGGCTACCACGGCGACGATATCCGGGAGTTGGCCCAGGCTTTCTACGAGAATGAGGGCGATAAGTATCTGGACTGCGATGAAAAGACCCGCCATGACGCCCTGGCCCAGTTCGGTCTCAGCGTCAACATCCCCAAGATGAAGTCCGATCTGGCTCGCTACGGCATTCAGTACGACCAGTGGTTCTTCGAGTCCAGCCTCCACGACAGCGGCTATGTGGCTGACACAGTGCAGGCGCTGACGGACAGGGGCTATACCTATGAGAAGGACGGCGCGCTGTGGCTGAAGACCTCCGATATCCTGGCCGCCCAGCTGCGGCAGGAGGGCAAGAGCGACGAGGCTATCGAAAAGCTTGGCCTGAAGGACGACGTGCTGCGCCGCGCCAACGGGTTCTATACCTACTTCGCTGCCGATATTGCCTATCACCGCAACAAATTCGCCGTCCGCGGCTTTGACAAGGTTATCAACATCTGGGGCGCCGACCACCACGGCCATGTGGCCCGGCTGAAGGGTGCTATGGACGCTCTGGGCCTGGATGGCCAGCACCGGTTGGACATCGTGCTGATGCAGCTGGTGAAGCTGGTCCGCGACGGCGAGACCGTCCGTATGTCCAAGCGCACCGGCAAGGCCATCAGTCTCACCGACCTGCTGGACGAGATCCCTGTGGATGCCTGCCGCTGGTTCTTCAATGCCAAGCCGGAGACGCAGATGGAGTTCGATCTGGGTCTGGCCGTCCGGGAGGACAGCGAGAACCCGGTCTACTATGTCCAGTATGCCTACGCCCGTATCTGCACGCTGGTGAAGGCGCTGGCGGCGGAGGGATATACCGTCCCCGCCGCGGCGGAGGCTGATCTGTCCGTCCTGACCGCCGACGAGGAGAAGGCCCTCATCAAGCAGCTGGCCCAGTACCCTGCCGTGGTGCAGTTGGCCGCCCGGGACTACGATCCCAGCTTCATCAACCGCTATCTGGTGGAGCTGGCTGCCGCGTTCCACAAATTCTACAACGCCTGCCGCATCAAGGGCGAAGCGGAGAACGTGCTGCTGGCACGGCTGAAGCTGGCGGACACCGCCCGCGCCGTGCTGAAAAACGGCATGACGCTCATTGGCTGCTCCGCACCGGAGAAGATGTAAACTATGAAAAAGCCACCCCGTGAGGGGTGGCTTTTTCACGTCTCAAAGAACAGCCGGACGGACCAGGCCGCGGCCAGGTAGGCAGCCAGGTCCGCCATCAGGGCGGCAGGAATGGTGTAGCGTGTCCGCTTGATCCCCGCCGCGCCGAAATAGACGGCGACGGTGTAGAACGTCGTCTCGGTGCAGCCCAGCATCACGGCGGCGCAGCGCCCGATGTAGCTGTCCGGCCCGTATTGGCGCATGATATCGCCGCCGGCAGCCAGCGCGCCGGAGCCGGACAGCGGGCGTATTACCAGCAGCGGAGCCGTCTCCGGCGGTACGCCCAGAACGGTGAGCGCCGGGGCGAGCAGAGCCGTCAGGGCGTCCAGCGCGCCGGAGGCCCGCAGCATATACACCGCCGTCAGCAGGGCGGCCAACGCCGGCAGGATGGATACCGCCACCTGCAGGCCGTTTTTCCCACCGGCAACAAGAGCGTCGTAGACATCCACCTGCCGCCGGGCGCCCCACAGGGAGGCGCCGGACAGCAGCAGCGGCAGTATCCAGACGGAAAAGGGCTCCATCTCATGTCCTCCACACCCGGCCCAGCACCCGGGCGCAGGCCAGGCCCGCTGTCACCGACAGCGCCGAGGACAGCCACACCGCCGGCAGGATATCCAGCGGCGCGGCGCTGCCCAGTCCGCCCCGCAGGGCAGCCACGGTGGAGGGCAGCAGCTGCACCGACGCGGTGTTCAGCACCACCAGACGGCACAACTCGTCGCTTGCGGTGCCGCCGCAGCCCACCGCCATGCGTTTGGCGGCCTGTATACCCGCCGGCGTGGCGGCGTTACCCAGCCCCAGCAGATTGGCGCTGACGTTAGCACTGAGGGCAGCCAGCGTCTCCTCGTCCCGCCCTGCCTGGGGCAGCAGACGCCGCAGGACCGGGCGCAGCAGGCGGCTCAGTCCCGCCGCCATGCCGCTGCGCCGCATCAGCTCCAGTACACCGGACCACAGGCACAGTGCCCCAGCCATGACCAGTACCAGCTCCACCGCAGCAGCGGCACCCTCCAGTGCCGCCGCTGTCACCGCCGACAGGCGGCCGCTGACTGCACCGTACACCAGGGACACCGTTACCATCAGCGTCCAGAATATCCCCATCGCCACACCGCGCACCTCCTTACGGGAGAAGTCTACGCGGCGGTCTGTGCGGTTATTTGCAAAAATTCTCGACACGTTTCGAATTGTTGTTGACATGCTTCGTTGAATATGTTAAAATACGGGTATAAAATTTGCGGGGATTTTGTTATTACTGCATAGAGGGGGGAGAGGACATGAAATTTACCGGTATTGTCCGCCGCATCGACGAGCTTGGCCGGATCGTGGTCCCGATCGAAATGCGCCGCGCGCTGGATATCGGCGAGCGTGAGACAATGGAGATCAGCGTGGAGGGCGACGGCATCGTGCTGCGCCGCGCCCATGTGGGATGCGTGTTCTGCGACGGGAACAAGGACATATCCACGTTCCACGGTAAGAGCGTCTGTGCCAAGTGCAGGCGCGAGCTGCAAAAGACCTGAAAACAAGAAAAAACAGTGCCGCCCACTGGGGCGGCACTGTTTTTTTCGTTTTATGCTTTCAGCGCGGTATCGTACAGGGCGTTGCGGGGCAGGCCGGTGTCGTCCGCTACCCGACGCACGGCCTCTTTCAGCTTCATACCGCCGTCCCGCAGGGCCAGCACCCGTGCTGCGCCCTCTTCCAGCGTCAGGGCCGGCAGGTTCTGCTTCTCCCGGCCCGCTACCACCAGAACGTACTCCCCCCGTGGCTCGTTGTCCCGGTAGAAGGCCGCGGCCTGGGCCAGTGTGGTGCGGACAGTGTCTTCATGGAGCTTTGTCAGCTCACGGCACAGGGCGGCGGGCCTGTCTCCCAGCAGCTCCACCATGTCGGCGAGGGTTTGACGCAGGCGGTGGGGCGCCTCGTGAAACACCATGGTGCGCGCCTCACCGGTCAGCTCCTCCAGGGCAGCGCGGCGCTCTTTTTTACCGGAGGGCAGAAAGCCCTCGAAGGTGAAGCGCCGGGTGTCCAGCCCGGACACGGCCAGGGCGGCGATGGCGGCGCAGCAGCCGGGAATGGCCTGTACCGTCACGCCGTTTTCGGCGCACAGGGCCACCAGCTCCTGCCCCGGATCGCTGATGGCCGGGGTGCCGGCATCGGTGACCAGCGCGCACGTTTCGCCGGAGAGCAGACGTTCCAAAATGGCCTGACCCGCCGCAGCGCGGTTGTGCTCGTGGTAGCTGACAAGCGGCTTTTTGATGTCAAAATGGTTCAGCAGCTTCACGCTGACGCGGGTGTCCTCCGCTGCGATGAAATCTGCCCGGGTCAGCGTCTCTGCGGCGCGGGGCGAGAAGTCGCCCAGGTTGCCGATGGGCGTGGCCACCAGATACAGGATACCTGCCATTGGGAATTACCCCCTGTCCTTGAAATAGATGCGGCGCAGCTCGCCGCTTTCGCCGCCGTCTGCGTGCAGCAGCAGCGGCGTGTGCACCGCCAGTCCGGCCCCGCCGTGACGGCGGCAGGACAGCAGCACCAGCCGCGGCGGCGTCTGTGCGTCCTTCTGCACGAAGCGCAGCACCTTCGGCTCCAGCCGGTGGCGGCGCAGGACGTCCATCAGCTCCGCCGTCCGTTCCGCCCGGTGGACCAGGCAGAACCGTCCACCGCTGCGGAGCAGATACGCTGCCGCAGCACACAACTGGTCAAAGGTGCAGGCGGTTTCGGACCGGGACGTGCCCCGGCTTCCCTCCGCCACCCGTCCTGTGTGGGGCGGGAAATAGGGCGGATTGGCCACGCACAGGTCGAAACTCCCGGCTTTTGGCAGAGCTGTCCGATCCCGCAGGTCGGCCCGCAGCACGGCAACGCGGTCCTCCAGACCATTGACGGCGGCGTTTTCTTCCGCCAGCGCACAGGCAGCACTGTCGATATCAATGTTGGTGATGTGCAGTTCCTGCTGCCGCGCCAGCAGCAGGAGGCCCAGCAGGCCGATCCCGGCGCCCAGGTCACAGACGCGCTCACCACGCCGCACTTCGGCAAAGGCTCCCAGCAGGAACGTGTCGGTGGAGGGCTTGAACACGTTGTCGTCAAAGCGGAAGCGAAAACCGCCCGGCCACAGCTCATCCCAGTGCTCCATGCCGCTTCCTCCTCTGCACATAGCTGTACTATCAGTTGACAAAGGTGTGTCTGTCCTTATCAACTGATGGTATCACAATGATACCATTATGATACCATTGTAATACAAAAATCGGTAGGATACAACAAAAAAGTGACCGGCGGTGCCGGTCACTTTTCCTCATCGTTGTGCTTGGTTCAATTACTCAGCGGGGCTGATAGCGCCGTTGGGACAGGTGTCAGCGCAGGAACCGCAGTCCAGGCAAGCGCCGGCATCGATGACGTAACGATCATCACCCTGAGAGATAGCGCCCACGGGGCAAGCATCAGCGCAAGCGCCGCAGCTCACGCAAGCAGAACCGATCTGATAAGCCATAGTAAGTACCTCCATTAAGATTGTAAACACATTGTACCATGAAAAATGAAAAAATCAACCCCATTTTCCGTGGAAATTCAAGGTTTTTAGTTAGCATACACTAACTCGCGAAATCCCGGGAAACGTCCGTTCATCCGCCGGTGACCACCATGTACAGCAGTGCCGCTGTCTCCCGCGCCCAGTAGCCGGCGGTCAGGAACCAGGGGCTGGCGCAGCCGTCGGAATACGGTGTCAGGCCGCTGCGCTGCGCCCAGATGGCGGCGCGGAGCTGGTGGAAGTTGTCCGAGGCGATGGCCACGTCCGTGGACAGGCCCTTCTCCCGCAGCAGCGCGGCGGAGAAGGCCAAGTTCTCTTCGGTGGAGGCGGACTGGTCTTCCAGCAGGATACGCTCTGGCGCGATACCCATGGACACCAGCGTGTCACGGATACACTGTGCCTCGCTGATGGGCTCGCTGCCGTTCTGCCCGCCGGAGGCGATGCACAGGGTTTCCGGGTGTGCGGTCAGATAGTCATAGGCCGCGTTGATGCGGCCCCGCAGCATCAGGCTGGGGTGGCCGTCCGGGAACACCTGGCAGCCCAGCACCACCACGGTGCAGTCCTGTCCGTCGGCGGGCCGGTCCGCGGCGGCCATGGCCATTTTACCCAGCGTTGCCAGAATGGCCGTCATACACACGGCGATCACGCAGCCCACCAGCGCGCGAAGCCATTTTGGCCGCAGCAAGCGGCGGAAGAAGTCCGGCCATGTGAGCCACGCGGCGCACAGCAATAGCAGCGCTGCCGGCCAGACCATGCCGAAGTGCAGGATACCTATGCCCAGCGGCAGCAGGAAGAACACCGCCGCCAGCAGGCAGAGGACAGCCAATATATGCCGTAGGACCTTTGCCATGTCAGTTCTCCTTGATATGTCCGGCGATGCGCTGCATGATCATATCCAGCGCCACCAGGTTGTGTCCGCCCTCCAGCACGATGATGTCCGCAAACTTCCGGGTGGGTTCCACAAACTGCTCGTGCATGGGCTTCACGGTGGTCAGGTACTGATTTACCACGGACTCCAGCGACCGTCCGCGTTCCTCCACGTCCCGCAGGGCGCGGCGCAGGATACGCACGTCGGCGTCTGTTTCCACAAAGATCTTGATGTCCAACAGGTCACGCAGCGCCTTGTTCTGGAAGATCAGGATACCCTCCACGATGACCACCTTGGTGGGCTTGATCTCCACCGTTTCATCGGTGCGGTTGTGGATGGCGTAGTCGTACACGGGGCAGTGGATGGTCTCGCCCCGCTTCAGCGCCTTCAGGTCCTCGATCATCAGGTCGGTGTCGAAGGCGTCGGGATGGTCGTAGTTTTTGCAGGCAGCGCTCGGCGAAGGGCCTGTCCTGCCGCTTGTAGTAGTTGTCGTGGTGTACCACACTGATGTCGCTGCCGAAGCGTGCAGCCAGGTGCTCGGTGAGCGTGGTCTTGCCGCTGCCGGTGCCGCCGGCGATGCCGATGAAAATGGTGTTCATAGTTGCGCCTCCCCGCATTTCTCTGGCTCTATTATAAGAAGCGCGGCCGGGAAAAGCAAGTGCCGGCGTGAAGTGTTGTAAAAAAAGGATGAATTTCCTCGAAATGCAGTTGACGGGCGGCACAAAAATGAGTATGATATGTATTATGTAAATCCAATGCCCGGTATGGAGGTTTTCTATAATGAGTCTGATCAAATGTCCCAAGTGCGGAGAGATGTTCTCCGATAGCTATAAGACCTGCCCCTTCTGCGAGGAAGACGAGGCCTATTACAGCGGTAAGCTGCGGAAGAGCCGTGGCCGCCGCGCCGCCGAGAGCCGCCGCCGCAAAACGCCCAGCGTACTGGGGCCGGTGGCCATCGTCGTCCTGATCCTGCTGGCGGCGCTGGTGGTGTGGCTGATCTTCGGCGACCAGATCAAGGAGGCCATCACTGGCGAGAAGCCCCCCATTACCGATGTGGACAAGCCTGACGACACCATCGACAAGCCTGACAACACGCCCGTCACGCCGACTATCTCCCTGAACCGCACCGTTCTGGTGCTGAACGTGGGCGACAAGGACGAGCTGAAGGTCAACGGCACGGAGGATGCTGCGGCCTGGAGCAGCAGCGCACCCACCGTGGCCAGCGTCAACTCCGCCGGTGAGGTGACGGCGCTGACCAAGGGCAACGCGGTCATTACCGCCGAGGTGAACGGCGAGTCCGTCACCTGCACCGTCACCGTCAAGGATGAGAGCGACGCGCCGGATAACGGCACCGATACGCCCGACAACAACAGCACGACCACCAAGCCCAATAACAGCAACAAGCCCAGCACCGGCAGCGTGGATGTGAGCAAGTTGCGGCTGAAGAGCGTGTATGACACCTATATCGACCCGGCGGACGGCGCGTTCGATATCTCCATGAGCCTCAAGGAGCCGGCCAGCCAGTTCACTGTGGAGGGTACGACCATGACCGCCACCTGGTCCGGCGGCAGCAGCTCCATCGCCACCGTCACCTCTGACGGCACCATCAAGCCCATTGGCCGGGGTACCACGACGCTGACCATCAAGATCGGCAGCACCGAGATATCCTGCACCGTCCGCGTGACCAGCTGACAAGCCATAAAAACCGCCGCCATACACGGGTATGGCGGCGGTTTTTTCCATTTGTTTCCGGGATTTAGAATATCTGATAATTGACGGTTTCTCTGTGGAATGATACAATAGAAAGAACGGAAACCGACGGCGGCTGTTCCGCCGCAAAATACAAAGTGAAGGAGCCGTGATGTATGTACCGTATCGTCAAGAAAGAAGCGCTCAAGCCCACTGTGATCCTCTATGAGATCGAGGCACCCATGGTGGCCAAAAAGGCAGAGCCGGGCCAGTTCATCATTCTGCGTGTGGATGAGAACGGCGAGCGTATCCCCATCACTATCCATGATTATGACCGCGAGAAGGGCACCGTGACCATCATCGTCCAGACCGTGGGCGCTACCACCGAGAAGCTGAGCCACAAGCAGCAGGGCGAGTGCCTGCATGATTTCGTGGGTCCCCTGGGCAAGCCCACCGAGACCGAGGGCAAGAAGAAGGTCTGCGTGGTCGGCGGCGGCGTGGGCTGCGCCATCGCGTATCCTGTGCTGAAGAAATTTCACGACTGCGGCGCCGAGGTCCACGCGGTGGTCGGCTTCAAGAGCAAGGACGTGGTCATTCTGGAGGATAAGTTCAAGGCGGTCTCCTCCGTGCTGAAGGTCTGCACCGACGACGGCTCCTACGGCCGCAAGGGTCTGGTCACTGAGGCGCTGAAGGAGCTGCTGGACGAGGGCAATGTGTACGACGAGATCTTCGCCATCGGCCCCATGGTGATGATGAAGTTCGTCTGTAAGACCACCGCGCCCTACAATATGCCCACCACCGTTTCCATGAGCCCCATCATGATCGACGGCACCGGTATGTGCGGCGGCTGCCGCCTGACCGTGGGCGGCGAGACGAAGTTCGCCTGCGTGGACGGCCCTGACTTCGACGGCCAGAAGGTGGACTGGGATCTGGCGGTGAAGCGCAACCAGATGTACCACGACTTCGAGGTGCGTAAGCACGAGGAAGTCTGCAATCTGTTCAAGCAGGAGGTAAAGTAAGATGGCTGCTAAGATCAATATGCGTTTGGACAAGAACGAAATGCCCTCCCAGGACCCCAATGTCCGCAACAAAAACTTCCTGGAGGTGGCCCTGGGCTACACCGAGGAGCAGGCGCTGGACGAGGCGGCCCGCTGCCTGAACTGCAAGAACCACCCCTGCGTGGACGGCTGTCCCGTGAACGTGCGTATCCCCGAATTCATCCAGAAGATCGTGGAAAAGGATTATGAGGGCGCCTATCAGGTCATCCATCAGACCAGCTCCCTGCCCGCTGTGTGCGGCCGCGTGTGTCCCCAGGAGAGCCAGTGCGAGATGCACTGCGTCCGCGGCAAGAAGGGCGACCCCGTGGGTATCGGCCGGCTGGAGCGCTTTGTGGCCGACTGGCACAACGCCCACAGCACCGAGGCCGCGGCGGTCCCCGCCCCCAACGGCCATAAGGTGGCTGTGATCGGCTCCGGCCCCGCGGGCCTGACCTGCGCCGGCGACCTGGCCAAGAAGGGCTATGAGGTGACGGTGTTCGAGGCGCTGCACCTGGCCGGCGGCGTGCTGGTGTACGGTATTCCCGAGTTCCGTCTGCCCAAGGCCATCGTCCAGAAGGAAGTGGACGGACTGAAGGCCATGGGCGTCAAGGTGGAGACCAACACCGTGGTGGGCCGCACCATCACCATCGACGAGCTGATGGAGGAGTATGGCTTCGAGGCGGTGTTCATCGGCTCCGGCGCGGGCCTGCCCATGTTCATGAACATCCCCGGCGAGAACCTGAAGGGCGTCTATTCCGCCAACGAGTTCCTGACCCGTATCAACCTGATGAAGGCCTACCGCGAGGACAGCGACACGCCCATCATGGACCTGAAGGGCAAGACCGTGGCCGTGGTCGGCGGCGGCAACGTGGCTATGGACGCCGCCCGCTGCTCCAAGCGGCTGGGCGCTGAGGTGTACGTGGTGTACCGCCGCGGCATGGAGGAGCTGCCCGCCCGTCACGAGGAGGTGGAGCACGCCATCGAGGAGGGCGTCATCTTCAAGACGCTGAACAATCCCGTGCAGATCAACGGCGACGAGCAGGACTGCGTGAAGTCCATGACCTGCATCGAGATGGAGCTGGGTGAGCCGGACGCCTCCGGCCGCCGCCGCCCTGTGGAGAAGAAGGGCAGCGAGTTCGACCTGAGCGTGGACGCGGTCATCATGTCCCTGGGCACCAGCCCCAACCCGCTGATCAAGTCCACCACCAAGGGACTTGAGGTCAACAAGAAGGGCGGCATCATCGTCAACGAGGAGGGCCTGACCTCCCGTCAGGCAGTGTATGCCGGCGGCGACGCTGTGACCGGCGCGGCCACCGTCATTCTGGCCATGGGCGCCGGCAAGCTGGGCGCAAAGTCCATCGACGAGTACCTGAGCAAGTAAGTACATCGAAAAGGCCCGCTGCAAAGCGGGCCTTTTTATGCCGGAAAGCGGTAAAATTTTACGTTCTCCTTATGGAAAGCGCCGCCGCGCTGTGGTATACTGGGAGCAGCAACAGACGGGAGGGGCCATTATGCCGAAAGACTTTATCGACTTCAACCAGAAAACAGGCTTTATCTGCGACATGGACGGCGTCATCTACCACGGGAACCGCATCCTGCCCGGCGTGGCGGACTTCATCCAGTGGCTGCATGAGGAGAACAAGGAGTATCTGTTCCTGACCAACAACAGCGGCTACACGCCCCGTGAGCTGCAGCAGAAGCTGGCCCGGATGGGACTGGATGTGCCGGAGGAGCATTTCTATACCAGTGCCCTGGCCACGGCGGCCTTCCTGAAGGACCAGGCTCCCGGCTGCTCCGTGTTCGCTATCGGTGAGGCGGGGCTGCTGAACGCCCTGTACGACGCGGGCCTCACCATGAACGACGTGAACCCGGACTACGTGGTGGTGGGCGAGGGCCGCACCTACTCTCTGGATACGCTGACCAAGGCGGTGAACCTGGTCATGGCCGGTGCCAAGCTCATCGGCGCCAACTCAGACGTGTCCGGCCCCATCGAAAGCGGCATTGCTCCGGCCTGCCGCGCTCTGGTGGCCCCCATCGAGATGGCCACCGGCAAGCAGGCCTATTTCTGCGGCAAGCCCAACCCCCTGATGATGCGGACCGGCCTGCGGCTGCTGCACTGCCACTCCGCCGACGCGGTGATGGTGGGCGACCGCATGGACACCGACGTTATCTCCGGACTGGAAAGCGGTATGTCCACGGTGCTGGTGCTCTCCGGTGTGTCCACCCGTCAGACGGTGGAGACGTATGCCTATCAGCCCAACGTCATTCTGGACGGTGTGGGCGACATCGCCCGTCTGGCCCGTAAAAACAAAAAATAGGCGCCACGGCCCGAGGGCCGGGAATGAAAAGAAGTGACCGCGGAAGCGGTCACTTCTTTTCATTCGTTTTCCAGCAGCAGGGTGTATATCTCGCCCTCCACGGCGAACACGCGCTCCACATCGGTGTCCATCTGCTCCAGCAGCGGCTCCGCTGCCTCGTAGTCCACGCAGGTGCCGCAGGAGGCACTGAGCTTCCGCGGTACCGGCATCATCCGGGCCCGGACCCCCGCCGCCGTCAAGCGCTGGCAGGTCAGCAGAGCGGACAGATGGGTGTGGAACGTGGCGATATAGCGGCTCATTTGGACAGGGACAGACGGAAGTCCTGACCCTCCGGCGCCACGGCTACCTTGTAGCCGCTGTTTTCGGCGAAGCGGGTGACATTCTCCACGGAGCACTGGTTGTCCACCAGCACCTCCAGGGTGGCGGGGGCGTTGGCCTTTACGGCCTTCTGCACCATCACCACGGGCATGGGGCAGGAATAACCTCTTGCGTCAACAGTCATTGTGATGTTCCTCCTTTACTTGGCGGCCTCAACAGGCACACTGGCGGTCTTGGGCATATTCCACAGGGACACACCCAGCATGATGAGGATACCCAGACACACGGCTACCTTGCCGTTGTTGGACAGACCGCCCACCACGATCTCCTTGGCCTCGTTCATGGCGTCGGCGTTGCCGGCCAGACCGAAGTTGTGGGCAAAGGCCGCGCCCACGATCATGCCGAACACGGTCACGGCGCTGTCACCGTTGCCCTCGCCGGCCAGGATCAGCTGACGCAGCGGGCAGCCGCCCAGCAGCACGCTGCCCCAGCCCACCAGGACCATGCCCAGCAGGTTCCACAGCTGGCTGCTGTGGGCGATGGGCTGCAGTTCAAAGCCCAGCTTGAAGCTGCCGGTGATGAGGTTGCCCGCCAGGACGACCACGAAGATGGCCACGAAGCCGTACAGCAGCTTGAAATCCTTGAACAGCATGGCGTCGCGGATGCCGCCCACCATGCACAGGCGGGCGCGCTGGGCCAGAGCGCCCACCACCACGGCGATCAGCAGTGCAGCCAGCATGGGCGCGTGCTTGGAGCCGGGGCCCTCCTCACTGAACTTGAACAGGCTGGGCACGGCGATGACCAGGATCAGCAGGCCGGTCATCACGATGGGCAGCACGCCGCCCTCGCCCTTCCCAACGGGATAGGCCCGCTTCAGGGAGAAGCCGCGCTTGAGGAACTGGATGCCGATGAAGATGCCCAGGGTGAAGCCCACCAGGCCCACCACGGCGTTCAGGTCGCCGCCGCCGATACGCAGGACCATCCGCAGGGGGCAGCCTAGGAAGGCCAGTGCGCCGATCATGACGAAGGCGCCCAGCACGAAGCGTGTGGCGGGGGAGGAGCCGGCCTTGGCCCGGAATTCCTTAGTGGCCACGGACATGATGAACGCGCCCAGCACCAGACCGATGATCTCCGGCCGGACATACTGTACTTTGGCTGCGCCGTGCATACCCACCGCGCCGGTGATGTCCCGCAGGAAGCAGGCGATGCAGAAGCCCATGTTGGCGGGGTTGCCCAGATGGGTCAGCACCACAGCGGCTAGACCGACCACCGCGCCGGCGATGACCACGATCCAACTTACTTTTTTCATGTGATGTGTCTCTCCTTTGCGTTATTTCTTTTAAAGAATAGCGATGCCATTATACGACACTGTACCGGAAAAGTCAAGACCGTGACAAACTTCACTTTCTGTGGTATGATGGGTCACGAGCTGTGAGGAGGTGCCTGCATGGAGGTCATTTATCTTGACAACGCCGCCACGTCGTTCCCCAAGCCGGCGGGGGTCAGCGACCGGATGAAATACTATCTGGACTGCGTGGGAGCCAACGTGAACCGTTCCGTGTATACCGCCGCCCAGGAGGCGGGGCTGGTGACGCTGACACTGCGGCAGCGGCTGGCCCGGCTGTTCGATTTCCCGGAGCCGCCTACCCACGTTATTCTGACGCCGGGTGCTACGGCGGGGCTGAATATGATCATCTCCGGCCTTCTGCGTCCCGGCGACCACTGCATTGTCAGCAGCATGGAGCACAACGCAGTCATGCGGCCGCTGCTGCGCCTGCCGGGAGTGGCGGTCAGCCGCGTTCCCTGTGACGCCGAGGGCTTTGCAGAGCTGGACGCCCTGCCGGGGCTGTTCCGGGAGGATACGAGACTGGTCATCATGGCCCACGGCTCCAACGTCTGCGGCGCGGTGCAGGACGCGGCGGCTATCGGCCGCATCTGCGCGGAAAAGGGCGTGCCCTTTGCACTGGACGCCGCCCAGACGGCGGGACACCTCCCTGTGGACTTTCAGGCTTTCGGCCTCAGTGCCATGGCGGTACCGGGCCACAAGGGGCTGCTGGGCCCCGGCGGCGTGGGTGCGCTGCTGCTGCGGGACGATTTCGCCCAAAAGCTGACGCCTCTGATCGCCGGCGGCACCGGCAGTGCCTCGGACAGCGAGTACCTGCCGCCCTATCTGCCGGACCGATTTGAGTCCGGTACGGCCAATCTCCCCGGCTGCTACGGCTGGGAGGCGGCCCTGCGCTTTATTGAGGAGACGGGCGTGGACGTTCTGCGGCAGCACGAGAGGGCGCTGTGCGCCCGGTTTCTGGACGGTCTTGCGGATATTTCCGGGGTCCGACTGGTGGGCCCCCGGAATATGGACCGTCGGGTGGGCGTTATCTCCGTGGACTTCCTGCGCCGCGACAACGCCGAGATGGCCTATGCGCTGGAAGCGCAGTACGGCATCCTGACCCGCTGCGGCCTGCACTGTGCGCCCTCGGCCCACAAAACACTGGGGACGTTTCCCCAGGGCACTGTGCGGTTTTCGCTGGGCTGGGCCAGCACGGAAGCGGACGTGGACGCGGCACTGGCGGCCATACGGGCCTTGGCATGAATTAAACCGGGCGGCACTGCCGCCCGGTTTTTGGTTATCGCAGAAGAATACGCTTGCCGCCGTGATATTCGCCCACGGTGCCGATGCGCTGGGCGCTGGGCACTACCGGTGTCAGCTCCACCAGCAGCGCGTCCGCGTCCGCAGGGTCTACGGCCATCAGCAGGCCGCCGGAGGTCTGGGGGTCGAACAGCAGGTCCTGTACGGCCAGCTCGGTGGTGCCCACGTCCACACCGGCTTCGGCGAAGCTGCGGTTGCGGTACATACCGGCGGGCAGCACGCCCATCCGGGCGAATTCCAGTGCCTCTGGGATCAGGTCGATGGCGGACACGTCGATGTGCAGTGCCACATCGCTGCCCTGGGCCATCTCGAAGCCGTGGCCCATCAGGCCGAAGCCGGTCACGTCGGTGCAGGCGTGGACCTTGTAGCGGACCATCACGTCCCGGGCGGCCTTGTTCAGGGTGGTCATCATCCGGTTCATGAAGTCCACCGTCTCTTTCGTCAGCAGGTCGGCTTTCCCGGCGCTGGTCAGCACGCCGATGCCGATGGGCTTGGTCAGTACCAGCACGTCGCCGGGCCGCGCGGCGGAATTGGTGAGCATTTTGTCCGGGTGAACAAAGCCGGTCACGGCCAGGCCGTATTTCGGCTCATCGTCCAGGATGCTGTGACCGCCGGTGATCAGGGCCCCGGCCTCATAAACCTTGTCATAGCCGCCCCGAAGGATGTCATGCACGGCCTCCTTCGGCATATCCTCCGGAACGGCCATGATGTTCAGACACAGCTTCGGCTCGCCGCCCATGGCATACACGTCGCTGAGGGCGTTGGTGGCGGCGATCTGGCCGAACAGGTAGGGGTCGTCGGCGATGGGGGGGAAGAAGTCCACCGTCTGCACCAGCGCCAGCTCGTCGCTGATCTTATACACGGAGGCGTCGTCGCTCTTGTCGAAGCCCACCAGCAAATTGGGGTCGTGGTGCACGCGGATGCCCTCCAGCAGTTGGGCCAGTACGCCCGCGCCCACCTTGGCGCCGCAGCCGGCGCACTTGGTCAGCTTTGTCAGCTTGATGTCCTGTTCTTCCATGACTTGTCTCCTATCGCAGTGCACCGGTCAGGTGCAGTATGGCCTCCAGCGCGCCGCCGCCAACGGCCAGCGCCTTGTCTGAGGCGGTGGTGCAGTATTCCGGTTTGCACCGTGGGTCCACGTCGCCGGATTTCATCCCCCGGTGTACCGGTGTGCCGCTGGGCAGGATACCCCGCACCACGCCGCCGATGGTGCATTTCATGGGCTGGCCGTTCACGGTCCCGGCGATGTCACCGGGCTGCACCTTGTCGCCGATGTCCAGTATCCGGGTGAAGACACCGTCTGCCGGGGCGCGGAGCACGCGCTCGCCGGCGTAGCCGCCGATGAGGCCGGGGATGTTGGTGTTGGGCAGGGCGCTGCCCTGATAGATGGCGCGCCCCAGGGTGTGGCCGCGCATGGTCTCCACTACCGCGTGGCAGTCCTCTCCGGCGGTGAAGCCGGGCCCGATGCCTACCACCACGGGGGCGTCGGTGATGCGGGTGCCCAGATTGCGCTTGGCCAGTATGGCGTCCACCAGGGCATCCGGGTGCAGCTGCTCACGGCACAGGCACTCCGGGTCGGGGAGGACGGGTACCGCACCCTGCGCCAGCAGGGACAGCGCCTGCGCCGGACTGTCGGCGCGGACGGCCCGCACATCCTCTACCACCGTTTCGCCGTCGGTGATGGCGGGGGAGAAGCACACCGTCCGCCGTATGGCGGTGGGGCGGGGCAGGTCGGTCATGACCACCTGCATCCCGGCGCGGTACAGCCGCAAAGCGATGCCGGTGGCAATGTCGCCTGCGCCGCGTATCAAAACCAGCATAGTATCACCTCGTATTTTCGTTATCCGTACAATAACACAACGAGAGAGGGTTGTCAACAAAGCCCCGTTGACGGGGGGACGCAGGTCTGGTAAAATGGACCCACGAAAGGAAAGAAGGTGCTTCAGTGAACGACAACATCATCGTCCATATCACCGCCCGCCTGTTCGCGGAGGAAAAGTGCTACGGTCCCGGGGTTCACCGGCTGTTGGGCGAGGTGGCGCAGAACCATTCCCTGCGCGCGGCCGCGGCCTCCATGAACATGGCGTATTCCAAGGCGTGGAGCATCGTCCGGGCGGCGGAGCAGGGCTTCGGCTGCAAACTGCTCCGGTCCACCATCGGTGGCTCCGGCGGCGGCGGCGCGCAGCTTACCGACGAGGCCCGACAGATCATGGAGGCCTATGACGCGTACTGCCGAAAGCTGGATGCCTACGGACAGGAGCTGTTTCGGGAATTGTTCGGCTTCTGCACAGAGAAATAAAAAAGGCCGCCCATCCGGGCGGCCTTTTTGCGGGCATCAAATGGTGGGCATCTCCATACCCAGGCGGCGGTACATGGTCTTTTTCACCGCTTTGAGAATGTTCTCATATCCGGTGCAGCGGCACAGGTGACCGGAGAGCAGCTTGCGGAGCTCCGCATCGGAGTAGAGCTTGCCGCTGTCCAGGATCTCCACGGCAGTCATCAGAAAGCCGGGGGTGCAGAAACCGCACTGGATGGCGGACTCCTCCATAAAGGCCTGCTGGATGTCGCTGGGCTCACCGTCGGGGCTGAGCAAGCCCTCCAGTGTGCGGATGTGCTTGCCGTCGGCCCACACGGCCAGATAGATGCAGGAGTTGAACGTCTCGCCGTCGATGAGGACGGTGCAGGCGCCGCACTCGCCTACCTCGCAGCCCTTTTTCACGGAGGTCAGGTGATAGTCATTGCGGAGCATATCGGTCAGGCTGGCGCGAACGTCCACCATCTTCTCTACGTCCTTGCCGTTGATATTGCAGCGGATCAGCTTATACTGCTTGCTCATGCCAGCTCACCTCCTGCCAGCTCAATGGATTTTACGAGACAGCGCTTGGCGATCTCCACGGCGATGTGCTGCCGGAAGGCCTTGCTGGCGCGCCAGCTGTCACGGGGGTTGATATCGTCCAGGATGGCGTGGGCAAAAGTCTCCACCGTCTCCTCGGTCAGGGGCTTGCCCTGGGCTGCCGCTTCAGCGCTGGCACACCGCAGGGGCACGGGGCCGGCTACGCCGTAGGCGATGCGGGCACGCTCAATGGTCTTCTTGTCCTCGCTGAGCCGGACGTTGACGCTGCACCCCAGGGTGGCGATGTCCATGGCGTTCCGCATGGCGTACTTGATGTAGTGGCCATAGCAGCGGTCATAGCTCTCCTTGGGGATAAGGATGGCGGTCTGAATTTCGCCGTCCTCTGCGCGGATGTCCACCTTGCCGGCCTTGATATAGAACTCATGGATGGGCAGGCGGCGGACGCCGTTTTTACCGGTCAGCTCCACGATGGCATCCCATGCGTGGAGGGTGGAGGAGGAGTCGGCGGAGGTCACGCCGTTGCAGGTGTTGCCGCCGATGGTGCCGATGTTGCGGATCTGGGGGCCGCCCACCATATCCACGGCCTCACCCAGCACGTTGATATACTGCTGGATGATGGGGTCGCGGGTAATGTGGGAGAAGCTGGTCAGACTGCCGATGCGGATGTTCTCGTCGGCGTCAATGGTGATGCCGCGCAGCTCGTCCAGCCCGTAGATGGAGATCAGCTCCGCACCGGCGCGCTTGCCCTCGCGCATCTGCACCAGTACGTCGCTGCCGCCGGCGATGATCTGGGCTTCCGGATGCTCCAGACGGAGGGCCACCGCGTTTTCCACACTGGAGGCCTCGTATAAGGCTTTCATATCATACATGGCTTAGTTGCCCTCCTTTTCATTCCAGCTGTCGTGGATCAGGCCCGCCTTGCTGAACTCGGCGAACAGCACGTGGGGCGTGATGGGTGTGCAGTCGATGGCCACGCCGGTGGCGTTGAGAATGGCGTTGCGGATGGCCGGCGCGCCGGAGCAGGCCGGCGGCTCGCCCAGAGCCTTGGTGCCGAAGGGGGAGGTGGGCTCGGGATTCTCCACGAACTGCGCCTCCAGATGGGGATGATCCATAAAGGTGGACAGCTTGTAGTCCAGCAGGTTGTTGTTCAGGGGCTTGCCGGTCTTTTCATCGAACAGCAGCTGCTCGCTCATACCGTAGCCGATGGCCATGGACATACCGCCGTGGACCTGCGCCTCCGCCAGGGCGGGGTTGATAAGACTGCCGCAGTCGTGAACGTTGATGATCTTGTTCAGCTTGACCTTGCACAGGGCGATATCCACCTCCACATCGGCGAAGGTGCAGCCGAAGGAGTAGGCATTGTTGCGGATGGTGTAGGTGGATTCGGCGGTGATGTGCTCGCTGTCCGCCGCATTGTACTGGGCGGTCATGGCCAGTTCACTCAGGCTCATGAGCACCGCGCCATCCTGCTTGCGGACGATATTGCCGTCCACGATGTCCATATTGTCTACGGCCTGACGGGTCAGCTTGGTGGCGTAGGCCAGGATCTTCTGCCGCAGCAGGGTCGCCGTCTGGCGGATGGAGAAGCCGGCCACATAGGTCTGGCGGCTGGCGTAGGCGCCCAGACCGGTGGGGGTGATGTCCGTATCCTGGCAGGAGACCACGCGGACGTCCCTGTAACTCTTCAGGCCCACGGCCTCGGCGGTCATCTGGGCGTAAGCGGTATCAGCGCCCTGGCCGATCTCCGTCTCGCCGCACTGCATGGTGACGGTGCCGTCCAAATTCAGCAGCATACGGTTGCTGGAGGTCTCCAGCGAGATGGGATAGACGGCGGTGTTGTACCAGAACGCCGCCACGCCGATACCCCGGCGGATGTTGCCGGTGTCCTTGGCGTACTCGGCCTTCTTTTTGTCGTACTCTATGTATTCCTTGCCCTTTTCCAGACAGTCGCGGAAGGAGTCGTAGTAGTTGGTGTTGCCGGAGAAGCCGTCGTGGAAGCCCTTGGGCATGATGTACTTCATGCGGTACTCCAGCGGATCCATGCCAACAGCCTTGGCGCACTCGTCAATGTTGGCATCGTCGGCAAAGGAGGCCTGGGGCATGCCGTAACCGCGCATGGCGCCGGCCGCGGGGCGGTTGGTGTATACCGTCCACGCGTCACCCTCGAAATTGTCGCAGGGATAGATCTGCGGGAAGGAGCCCATGGCCTTGGCCACGATGGAGTGGCCGTGGGAGGCGTAAGCGCCCTGGTTGGAGAAGCACTCTACCTTCCGTGCGGCAATGGAGCCGTCCTTGTGCAGCCAGGTGACGATGTGGAAGCGGATGGCGTGGCGCACGCGGTTAGAGACGAACGTCTCCTCCCGGGTGCAGTCGATACGGACGCAGCGGCCGCCCACCTGCGTGGTGCACCAGGCGCACAGGGGCTCATACAGGGCGTCCTGCTTGTTGCCGAAGCCGCCGCCGATGTAGGGCTTGATGATCTGAATGTCCGCCCAGGGACGGCCCAAGGCCTGGCCCACGATGCGGCGGATGATATGGGGGATCTGGGTGGACGCCACCACGACGATACGGCCATTTTCCTCATAGGCAAAGCAGCCGTGGTTCTCGATGTGGCTGTGCTGCACGGTAGGCGTGTCGTACCAGCCCTCCACCTTGATGAGCCCCGGCTCCTGAATGGCAGCCTGATAGTCGCCCTTGCGGATATCGGAGTGCTTGAGAATGTTGTTGGAATATCCCTCATGGAGCTGGGGCGCGCCGGGCTCCATGGCCTTCTGCACGTCCAGCACGAAGGGCAGCTCCTCATACTCTACCACCAGCGCGCGGACGCCCTGCATAGCGGACACATCATCCTCGGCGATGACCACGGCGATATCATCGCCGTAGTAGCGCACATGGCGGTTCAGCAGGTTGCGGTCGGCCACGTCCTGATGGCCGGTATCCATGGACCAGGGATGACCCGCCGTGGGGAAGCAGTGCTCCGGCACGTCGAAGCAGGTCAGCACCTTCACCACGCCCTCGATCGCCTCAGCCGCGGACGTGTCAATGGACTTGACGTAGCCGTGGGCGATAGTGGCGTGCTTGATGCGGGCATACAGCGCGCCCGCAGGCATACGGTCCTCATAGTATTTTGTCCGCCCGGTGGCCTTGTCAAAGGCGTCCACACGGATCTCGCTCTTTCCCACCTTACTCATAGTAGGCAGCCTCCTGTTGCAAAACTTGGAAATGTCGTCTATATTTTTTGCTAATGATACATATTCACGAAAATTATAGCACGGGACAGGGGAAATGTACAGCGAAAGCGTGATTTTATTTTCGGAATAACGATACGGCGAAGCTTGACGGGGCATACTGAAGCTGATACACTGGAACACACGAAAGAGGGTGGTTTGCATGGCGGAGCTGCGGATCGGCTGCCTGGTCATGGCGGCGGGCAGCGGCAGCCGCTTCGGGCGCAATAAGCTGGAGGCTGTGGTGGACGGAAAAAGTCTGCTGCGCCGTTCGCTGGAGGCGGTGCCGGCGGAGGAATTCGCACAGGTGACGGTGGTGACGCAGTACGATGCCGCCGCGGCGCTGGCAGAGGAATTCGGCTTCACGGTGGTGCGGAACGACCGACCGGAGGACGGCCTGAGCCGCACGGTGCGTCTGGGCACCGAGGCCATGGCGGGCTGCGGCGCTATTCTATATCAGGTGGCGGACCAGCCGCTTCTGGAGCAGGAGACCGTACGGCGGGAGCTCGAATATTTCCGGACGCATCCGGACCATATCGTGGGCCTGGCCCATAACGGCGTGCGGGGCAACCCGTGCATCTTTCCCCGGAAGTTTTTCCCGGAGCTGATGGCGCTGGAGGGCGATGTGGGCGGCAACGTGGTCATCCGCGCACACCCGGACGCGCTGCTGCTGTATGAGACGTCCGCGGCGGAGCTGCGGGACGTGGACACGGTGGAGGCGCTGGCCGCGATACAAGAGGACAGACAGATATGAAAAGAGCACCCCTTTGGGGTGCTCTTTTACGTTTATTTCTTGGGTGCGTAGGGGGTGTTCTTCAGCGGCAGACTGAATTCCCGTTCGCCGGTGAGGCGGTAATAGGCGTCGGCAATGGCAGGGGCGGTGGGGATGGAGGTGATCTCACCGATGCCGATGGCGCCGCCGGCCACATTCAGGCCGGGCTTCTCCACCACGATGGCCTGGATCTCCGGCGGGATCTGGTTGGCACGGAACAGGCCCAGCATACCGTATTTGGCGGTAGGCTTGCAGTTCTCGTCGATGGGGTATTTCTCTGTCAGCGCGTAGCCCATGGACATGACCACGCCGCCCTCGATCTGACCCTCCACGCTCAGGGGATTCACGGCCTTGCCCACATCGTGGGCGGCCACCATCTTCTTGATGCGGCCCGTCTCCTTATCCAGAATACACATCTGGGTGGCGTAGCCGTAGGCCACGTGGCTGACGGGGTTGGGTACGTCGGCGCCCAGGGGGTCGGTCTTGGCCAGATACTCGCCGTAGAACTCCGTGCCCTTCAGGTCGGCAAGGGATTTGCCGGCGTCCAGCTCCGCCTTCAGCTTTTCGCAGGCGCGGCGGGTGGCCTCGCCGGTGACAAGGGTCTGGCGGGAGCCGGAGGTGTCGCCGGAGTCTGGGGCGATCCAGGTATTGCTGCGCTCGTAGACGATATCGTCCCGATGCAGCCCGGTGTTGGTGACCACCACCTGCACCAGCACGGTGCCCAGTCCCTGGCCGATGCAGCTGGCGCCGGAGTAGATGTGCACCTTGCCGTCGCCCTCCACGATGAGCTTGCAGCGGCCCCAGTCGGGAATGCCCACGCCTACGCCGGCGTTCTTCATGGCGCAGGCGATACCCACCGGATCGCCGTTTTTCACCGCCTCGTCATAGGCGGGCTTGATGGCCTCCAGTGTCTCTACCAGACCGGTGGAGTCATCCACGATCTGGCCGTTGGGCAGCACGCCGCCGGGGCGGATGGCGTTGCGGTAGCGGATCTCCCAGGGGGAGATGCCCACCAGGTCGGCCATCTGGTTCAGCAGCGTCTCGGTGCAGAAGCAGGTCTGGGTGACGCCGAAGCCCCGGAAGGCGCCGGCGGGGGGGTTGTTGGTGTAGTAGGCGCGGCCCTCGATCTCGAAATTCTCGTAGGCGTAGGGGCCGGCGGCGTGGGTGCAGGCACGTTCCAGCACGGGGCCGCCCAGAGAGGCAAACGCGCCGGTGTCGGATACCACGCTGGCCTTGACACCCTGAATGATGCCGTTTTCGTCGCAGCCCATGGTGAAGTCCATGTCCATGCTGTGGCGCTTGGGATGGACGAGGATGGACTCCTGGCGGCTGAGCTTGAACTTGACGGGGCGCTTTGTCAGATAGCACAGCAGCGCCGCGTGGTGCTGCACGGACATATCCTCCTTGCCGCCGAAGCCGCCGCCCACCAGGCAGTTCCGCACCTGGCAGTGGTCGTAGTCCACGCCCAGCATGGACGCGCACTCATGCATGGTGGTGTGGGCACTCTGGTCCGTGGTCAGCAGCTTTACGCCGCCGTTGTCCAGCGGCAGCGCCACGCAGCACTCCGGCTCCAGGAAGGCGTGCTCCGTCCACGGGGTGGAGAAGTGCTCGGTCAGCACATATTTGGAATTTTTGATAGCGCCCTCCGCGTCGCCGCGGGAGACGTGCTTGTAGGCCTGGACGTTGCTCTCCTCCTCGTCGAACACCAGCGGCGCGCCGGGGACGGCGGCCTCGGCGGGGTTGTGGACGGCGGGCAGGACTTCGTACTCCACCTTCACCAGCTTCTTGGCGGCCTCCACCGTCTCCTGATCCACGGCGCAGACCAGTGCCACACTGTCGCCCAGGTAGTGTACCAGCTCGCCCACGCCGATCAGGGTGGGCTGATCCTTCTTCAGATGGCCTACGTTGACCTTGCCGGGGATATCCTTTTGGGTGGCCACGCAGATCACGCCGGGCAGCGCCTCGGCCTCGCTGGTGTCGATGGAGAGAACGCGGGCGCGGGCATACTGGCTGCGGACCGCACCGCCGTAGCACATGCCGTCCACATAAATGTCATCGGGATACTGGCCATAGCCCAGGACCTTTTCCTCCACGTCCAGTCGGTGGACGCGGCTGCCCATCTGCCAGTCGTCGGCGGAGGGGGCGGGCAGCTTGCCCTCGCGGAATATCTTAGCCGCCAGCAGGATGCCGTCGATGATCTTCACGTAACCGGTGCAGCGGCAGATATTGTTGCGGATGGCGAAGGCGGCCTCCTCGCGGGTAGGGTCGGGGTTCACGTCCAGCAGACCCTTGGCAGAGATGACCATGCCGGGAATGCAGAAGCCGCACTGCACCGCGCCGGCCTCGCCGAAGGCGAAGGTGTAGACCTGCTTTTCCCAGTCGCTGAGCCCCTCTACCGTGAGGATGGTTTTGCCCTCCAGCTTGTCCGTCTGGGGGATGCAGGCCTTGGTGGGCTTGCCGTCGATGAGGACGTGGCAGGTGCCGCAGGCACCCTCGCTGCATCCGTCCTTTACGGAGGTCAGGTGCAGCTCGTCACGCAGAAAGCGGATGAGCTTCTGGTTCTTTTCCACAGTGACGGACTTGCCGTTCACGGTAAATGTCGCCATAGTGTATCTCTCCTTTGCGCCCGACCGGGCTTATCTCTGGTATTTGCAGAAATTATAGCACGGGAACGACGGAAAAACAAGGTGAGAACCGCCGCATTTTGTCCAAGGCGTGATAGTATATCGAGAATATCGGATAAAAAGAAAGGAGCCGCCCAAGGCGGCTCCTTCAAACAAAAGCTTTCTTACGTCTCCAGCACCGGAAGCATGATCTGCAGCAGAAACTGGCCCTGCTGGGCGGAAAACACGCACAGCCCGCCGTTGCGCTGGGCGATGGCCTGGATGCTGCGGCATCCGTAGCCGTGCCCTTCCCGGTCACTGACAGGCAGGCCGTCCCGCATGGCTATCGGTCCGGCGCAGGGATTGCGTATCTCGATGAGAAGCTTGTTCTGCCGCACACCGCAGTACAGGGAGATCTGCTTCCGGTCGGCGGGCAGGTCCGCCACGGCGTGCAGGGCGTTTTCCAGACCGTTGCTCAGCAGGGAGCACAGCTCCGTGTCCGAAATGGCTACATCGTTGGGCAGTGAGGCATCCACGGTCAGCACGGTGCCCTGCCGCTGGGCTTTGTCGGTGAAGGAGGAGCACAGCAGGTTCACCAGATGGTTTTCGCAGAAGCGACGGGGCGTGATGGCCTCGATATCCGCCTGGACATTTTTGATATACGCTGTCGCCTCGTCCGGCCGTCCCGCGGACAGCAGACCGTCCAGCATATTCAGGTGGTGGCGCATATCGTGCTGATAGACGGCGGTCTGGGTCTCCAGCCGGTGAAGGGAGTCCATCTCAGACTGGGACTGCTCCAGCTCCGCCTCCAGCATGGAGCGCTGCATCTCCGCGTCGGCGCGCCGCTGTGACTGCAGGTGAAAGGCGGGCAGAAACAGTACATAGAATGTTATCAGCACTGTGGGCAGAAATTCATTCAGCGCCTGAATGCCGGAATAGAGTGCATCGGAGTAGATCGTGGTGGCATAGTCGAAAATATAATAGGTGACGGGCAGGCTGCCGAACAGCAGCAGCACCGCCGTTGAGGAGGTCATGGTGTTATAGGCCGCGGCCACGAAAAAGCGGCGCAGGAGATAATACATCACCGGCATCAGCAGGATATAGACCAGCTCGGCGGCCAGCATGCTCTGCGTCAGCGCCTCCACGGCGATGCGTCCCCAGCGGGGCGGCTGGCAGCACAGATACGCGGTGCAGGTGCTGACAATGGCTACGCCCACCGATTTTTTCATAAACAAAATCAGGATCAGCACCAACGGCACATGGATGACCAGCGGGTAGAGCTGCTTTACCGTTCGTTCGCCCAAAAGCACCAGCCCCAGTCCCAGTACCAGCAGGAACAGCAGGCACAGCAGCGTCAGCAGGTACTTCTGCTGTCGGGAGACATGGCCGCCGGTGGAGAGATCCGCGCTGAACGCCAGTCCATAGATCAGCACCAGCACATAGCAGAATATATCCAGCGCGGACTGCATAGATAAATCAAACATATTATGCGTCCCTCCCGGAAAACAGCAGGGCCAGATAGTCCTTTTGCAGCTGGCCGTACAGCAGGCGGGACACGGGCACGTTATGGCCGCTGAAGGTGATGACCCCGGCGGGGGAGAGCTTTTCGGCCTGGAGCATATTGACGATGTAGGACCGGTGGACCCGCATGAACTCCGGGCGGGCCAGCAGCGCCCCTTCATACTCGCGCATGGAGGCCGCCACCTCATAGACAGTGCCGTCGGCCATGTTGAAGAACAGGTGTTTGCCGTTGACCTCCACATAGCTCAGCTGGGAAAAGGGCAGACGCACCAGCATGCCGTTGGACTTGACGGTCAGGCCGTCCTGCGGCTTCTGCTCCCGCAGATACAGCTTGTCCAGCACCGGATAGAGCAGCTTGGCATTGATGGGCTTGAGCAGATACTCCGCCGCCCGGACGCCGTAGCTTTCGTAGGCGAAGCCGGGAGAGGTGGTGAGAAAGATAATGTCCGCCGCCGCGTCGAAGGAACGGATCTCCCGTGCGGCGTCCATGCCGGTCATGCCGGGCATCAGCACGTCCAGCAGATACAGGGTGAAGCGCTCGGCGCGGGCAGCGTCCAGCAGCTGGCCGCCGCTGCGGAAGGTCTGAAAGCGGACATCGGAGTGCAGGTCAGACTGCCAGGCCTGCAAAAGCGCCGTGAGCTTTTCCAGTTCCTCGATCTGATCATCACATACTGCGATATACATGGCGCCGCCTCCTTGTGCTTTTCTTGTGCTTCACGCGGCTTTATTTTATCATAAGAAAATGGAATTGTCACCGCAAATTTTACATTTCGCGGACGTGTATGTGCATTTCGCGGCATATGCGGACGCAATCCTTCTCGTATCTGTTACGATATCCACAGCAGGGGTCGCTGTGCCCTGCGGAAGGGGGCGTTTGCGTATGAAATGGGTCATCTGGCTCGTGGCGATCGCCAGCACTTCAGCGCTTGTCGTCCTGTGGTTCTGGGAGGTCCGCCGTCTGCTGCGTCAGCACCGGAGCATGGTAGAGAGCGCCCGGTGCCAGCTGGCCGCTTTTGAAAAGCGGGCGGCAGAGGCTGCGGGCAATGCTGATGTGACGGAGGTCCTGCGGCGCAGCGAGAGCATTTACCGGCAGGCCGCCGGCAACTATAACGAGACACTGCATCGGCCATGGATCTATATTCCCGGGCGGCTGATGGGCTTCCACTATGAGGAGGCCGCGAAGGTCCCCGGCCGGGTACATATATAGATGAACAGGAAAGAGAAGCAACAAAAACCATTGGGAGGGTATTGTTATGCGCGATGAAATGAAACGGACGATGTTTGAACTGTTCGGCGTGGGCAGCGAGGATGACAAGGTGCTGGCCGCCGGCGGCAAAAAGCCTGTCGCAAAGCCGGAGCCGGTAAAGACCGCGCCGGTGCAGGCACCGGTACAGCCTGTGGTGAAGGCCAAGGCTGCCAGCTATCTGGCTGCGGGTACTTCACTGGAGGGCACACTGCGCTCCGACGGCGATGTGGAGATCGCCGGGGCATTCAAGGGCGAGGTCATTACCACCGGCACGGTGACGCTGCGTTCGGTCATCCAGAGCAATATCACCGCCGGCAGCCTGAACCTCATCGGCTGTACGCTGACCGGTGATGTAAAGGTCACGGGCACCGTTACCGTCAGCGAGGATTCTCAGGTGACGGGCAACATCAACGCCAAGGAGCTGCTGTGCGCCGGTAAGGTCAACGGCGATCTGGAGATCACCGGCGGCACTACCCTGGAGGAGAAGGCTCAGATCAGCGGCGGCCTGGTGACGGGCACGCTGGCGGTGGTCAAGGGCGCGGTCATCCGCGGCGGTGTGGAGATCAAGGCATTCTCCGGCCCGGCCAAGCAGGAGCCCAAGCAGGAGCACAAGCAGGAGCACAAGGCCAACTGACTGCGATCATGTGATCGGCGGCCGTGCAGCGGACGCTGGTACAGGAGGTATATATTATGGGCCTGTTCAGCAACAATATCCAGTATGCCGGCGGTTTCATTGAGCAGGAGGACGGCCCGGTTATGATCGCCATGCTGGACGGCATCGGCATGAATGGCCTGTATTTCCACCTGTATATGGGCGAGTAAGCTGTGATAAAAAAGGAGCACCCGGCCGGGTGCTCCTTTTTGCTTTTTTATTCTTTCGCCTCGTCCGCGTCCTCTGTTTGAGGCAGCAGCGTTACCTCCGCCGCATTCACCTGATGGTCCAGAATGGAGGTCACATGGATCCGCATCCCCTCAGCCTCCAGCGTAATGTCCTGCGGGCCGTCGTCGGGTATCATGCCCAGCGCGTCGAACACCAGGCCGGTCAGGGTGTCATGCTCCTCCTGGTCCAGCTCGATGCCAAGTGCATCCTCCAGATCGTCCAGTTCTACGTTGCCGGTGATGACCAGGGAGCCATCCTCCCGCTTTTCGATGCGGGGCTCATCATCGTCCGGAATGTTGCTGTCGTCGCTGCCCAGGTCGCCCACCAGCTCCTCAACCAGGTCGTTCAGCGTCACGATGCCCACCATGCCGCCGTACTCGTCCAGCACCACGGCCAGGGGATTGCCGGTACGCTTCATGTTGCGGAACAGGGCGTCGGCCTTAATGGTCTCCGGCACGAAGTACGGCGTGCGGACGGCGCCGGCCATTACGCTCTCCCGACTCTTATCCGCCAGGCGGAAGTACTCCTTGGCGTTCAGAATGCCCACCACATTGTCCGCACTGTCCTCGCACACGGGGTAGCGGGTGTGCCGCGTGTTGTGGATCGTCTCGGCCCAATCATCCATGGTGTCGTCCAGCCACAGCAGATCCACATCCGTGCGGTGGGTGGCGATCTCTTCGGCGGTCAGGTCGTCAAACTCAAAGACGTTCTGGATGAACTCCTTTTCCTCATGGTCGATGCCACCGTGCTCGCTGCTGGCGTCCACCATCATGCGGATGTCCTCCTCGCCCACCTGCTCCTCGGCCTCGTTGGGATCAATGCCCAGCAGCCGCAGTATGCCGTTGGTAGACGCGCTCAGCAGCCACACGATGGGCGCGAACAGCTTGGAGATGACAGTGATGAGCCCGGAGATGTTCAGCGCTACCTTCTCCGACTGCTTCATGGCGATCCGCTTGGGCACCAGCTCGCCGAACACCAGCGTGAAGAAGGACAGGATCAGCGTGATCAGGATCACGGCGAGGGTGTTCAGCGTGGCGGGCGGGATCGTTACGCCCAGCCCCACCAGCCAGTCCACCAGCGGATCGGAGAAATTCTCCGCCGCGAAGGCGCTGCCCAGAAAGCCCGCCAGGGTGATGGCCACTTGAATAGTGGCCAGGAACCTGGCCGGCTGGGCCGTCAGCCGGCTGAGCCGCTTGGCCTTCCGGCTGCCCTCCGACACCATTTTGCTCAGCTTTACCTCGTTCACCGACAGCACGGCGATCTCCGCGCAGGCGAACACGGCGTTCAGGGCGATAAGCACCACCTGTAAAAGCAATAACCAACCTATTGAGGTATCCAAATTTTGTCTCCTTTCCCGGGCTCCGCTGCTTTTGCGGAGCGCCTCCTCTCGCTTTTTGCGCGATGTAAAAAGCGCAAAAGACACGGCCTGTGTGCCTCGCGCACAGGTCATGTCTCACGTCATTCTCTGTTGTTCTGATCTCGTTCAGGGCAAGAGTCGCTGCCGGCTGTGTCCATCCTGTGATAGAACCTCCCTGTATTTTTGGTTATGTTTTATTATACAGATGTGTAGGGGATATGTCAATATGACCGGAGGGAAAAGTGCCGCGGACGTCATGTCCGCGGCACAGTCATGTTACTCTGTCAGCAGCGCTTCCAGCCGCGCACGGATCAGACCCAGCAGCGTGTCGTTGTCCGGCTTGTCGGTGTATTCCGATGGGGCGCACAGCATGGTCAGGTCCTCGGTAAAGTGTCCGGCCTCGAATATATCCAGCCCCGCCTGCTCCAGGCAGCCGGAAAAGTGCACCAGGTCGGCATTGCCGTCCAGCTCGCCCCGCTTCCGCAGGGCGCCGGCCCAGGCGAACATGGTGGCCAGGGGGTTGGTGGATACCTTTTCTCCCTTCCGCCAGCGGTAGAAGTGGTCGGTGACGGTGCCGTGGGCGGCCTCATACTCGAAGCAGCCGTCCGGGGACACCAGCACGCTGGTCATCATGGGCAGGGAGCCGGAGGCCGCAGCGACCAGGTCGCTCATCACGTCGCCGTCGTAGTTCTTGCAGGCCCAGACGATGCCGCCCTTGCTGCGGAGGACCTTGGCCGCGATATCGTCGATGAGCGCATAGCGGTAGTGAAGCCCCGCCTGTTCAAAGGCGGCCTTGTACTCCTCGTCATAGACCTGCTGGAACAGCAGCTTGAAGGTCTGGTCGTAGTCCTTGGAGATGGTGTCCTTTGCGCCGAACCACACGTCCTGCCCCACGGACAGGGCGTAGGTGAAGCAGCAGCGGGCGAAAGAGAGGATGGAGGCGTCCCGGTTGTGCATGGCCTGCACCACGCCGGGGCCCTTGAAGTCGAATACCGTCTGGCGGCTCAGCGCCCGGCCGCTTTCATCGGTGAACACCAGCTCCGCCTTTCCGGCACCGGGTACGCGGTATTCCACCGCCTTGTACAGGTCGCCGTAGGCGTGGCGGGCGATGGTGACAGGCTTCTCCCAGCAGGTCACCACAGGCTTGACCCGCTTCAGCAGGATGGGTGCGCGGAACACGGTGCCGTCCAGCGCCGCCCGGATGGTGGCGTTGGGAGATTTCCACAGCTGGGTCAGGCCGTACTCCTCCTGGCGCTGCAGGTTGGGGGTGATGGTGGCGCACTTCACGCCGATCTTCAGGCGCTTGATGGCCTCCGCTGCCTGTGCGGTGACGGCATCTGCCGTCTCCTCCCGGTGGGGCAGGGACAGGTCGTAGTATTCGGTGTTCAGGTCCACGAAGGGCTTAATAAGTGTGTCCTTTATCATGCCCCACAGCACATGGGTCATCTCATCGCCGTCCAGTTCGGCGATGGGGACAGGCATTTTGATCTTTTCCATTCAGTTCACCGCCTTTGCCGCGTAATAGTTGATGAGGCACCCGCGCAGCAGCAGCTCGCGCTCCTCTGCGTTGGTGTTTTTCAGATAGAGGAGGAGGTCCGTTTTCCTGCCGTCATGCAGCAGTACTGCGGGGAATTCCTCGTCGCCCCGGGCCACCTTCTCCCGCACCTCCGGGACGTAGATAAAGTCGCCGGGTGCGCCGTCAAAGCTGTCATCCGCCGCCAGTGTAAAAGGCAGCAGGCCCCAGTTGACGCAGTTGGAGCGATAGCGCTTGGTGGCGAATTCGTAGCAGATGTTGGCGCTGCCGCCCAGCACCCGCTGACAGGAGGCCGCCTGCTCCCGGGCAGAGCCGTCGCCGGGCTTGTTGGCAAAGATAACGGAGCCGATGTGCAGCCGGGACAGACTGCGCGTATCCAGACCAAATGCGTGCAGCGTATCCGCCAGCACCGCCGGTACCTCACCTGCGGCCCGGGCGCTTTCCAGCGCCGCCGCGGCCTTGGCCCGGGGCACATAGTCCGGGTCGCGGCGGGACAGGGTGAACTGCGCCAGCTTCATGGGGTTGGAACGGTAGGAGGACGTCTCGCCGGAGGGGATGAGCTCGTCTGTGGTGGTGACCTCATCCCGCAGAACGGAGGCCACCTGTAGGAGCAGATCATCGGATAGGGCGGGGATGGCGGGCCATTCGGCGATGTTGGGACCGTATTGCAGCGGGGCGTCCGGCTGGGGGTGGCCGAAGCCGCGGTAGACCCGCTTGTCGTACACGGAGGCGTCGAACCGGCGCTCCGCGGGAGAGGGAGCGTCGTAGTCTACATCCGCCGCAGAGGTGAGCACACCGTGGTTCCGCGCGGTGGCGGCAATGGAGCGGGCGTCCATGAGGATCACGCCGGACAGCTGGCCGTCGCCGGGCTTGGAGCCCTCGCGGTTGGGGAAGTTTCGGGTGGTGTGGCGGATGGACAGGGCATCGTTGGCGGGCACATCGCCCGCACCGAAGCAGGGGCCGCAGAAACAGGGCTTGCACACGGCGCCGGCGCGCAGCAGCCGGGCGGACACGCCGTTTTCCACCAGCTCCAGTTCCACGGGGACGGAGGGGGGATACACGGAGAAGTCAAAATTCCCGCTGCCCACATCGCAGCCGTCCAGAATGGCAGCCGCCTCGGCGATGTTGTCATACAGGCCGCCGGCACATCCGGCGATAACGCCCTGCTCTACATGGAGCTTGCCGCCTTTTACCTTGTCGGTGAGATGCAGCTGCACCTTGCCGCCGAACTGGTCGGCGGCCCGCTTCTCTACCTCACGCAGGATGTCGCCGGGGTCGGCGATCAGTTCCCGCAGTGTCACCGCCTCGGAGGGGTGGAAGGGCAGGGCGGCCATGGGCTCGATGGCGGACAGGTCCAGCTCGATAAGGCCGTCATAGTACGCGCCGTCCTCCGGATGCAGGGGTGCAAAGTCCCCCGCCCGGCCGTGCAGCGCCAGATAGTCCCGCACGGCGCCGTCCGTCTCCCAGATGGAGGTCAGGCAGGCTGTTTCGGTGGTCATGACGTCGATGCCGATGCGGTAGTCCATGCTGAGACGGCCGATGCCGTCACCCACGAACTCCAGCACCTTGTTTTTCACAAAGCCGTTTTTATACACCGCGCCGCACAGGGCGATGGCCACATCGTGGGGGCCCACGCCGTGGCGGGGTCTGCCGGTGACGTGCACCAGGACCACCTGGGGCGCTGCCAGGTCGTAGGTGTTACGCAGCAGCTGCTTGACGATCTCGCCGCCGCCCTCGCCTACGCCCAGGGTGCCCAGCGCGCCGTAGCGGGTGTGGCTGTCGGAGCCGAGAACCATTTTGCCGCAGCCGGCCAACATTTCCCGGGCATACTGGTGGATGACCGCCTGGTTGGCGGGCACATAGTCGCCGCCGTATTTTACCGCCGCCGACAGGCCGAAGGCATGGTCGTCGGCGTTGATGGTGCCGCCCACGGCGCACAGGCTGTTGTGGCAGTTGGTGAGCACATAGGGCACCGGGAACTCCGTCAGACCGCTGGCCTTGGCGGTCTGGATCACGCCCACATAGGTAATATCATGGGAGATGAGACTGTCGAACGTCAGGTGCAGCAGGCCGTCGCCGCTGCCGGTGTTGTGGGCGCGGAGAATGCGGCAGGCCATGGTCTTCTCCCGGGCTGCCGCCATGGCGGGTGTGGCCTCACGGACGGCGCCGCCGGTCCAGAGGACGGGGAGATCGTGCAGCTTGATCATAGGATAGCACCCCTTTCGGGAAATCAGAGTGTCGGGCACAGGCGGCCCGTGCAATAATGTAGTCAGTATAGCACGATGCTGGAAAAATGCAAGAGGAAAATCAAGAAAAATGCAAGTTTGAAATTTGCGTTTTGCAAAAATGCCGAGTGCTAACGGATAAATTTGCGTTAAAATAAAAAATTTTGAAATTTTGAAATTTTACTCTTGCAAAATGAAGGCGGCGGACGTATAATCACCCATGAAACAACGTACCGCCCTGCGGCGAAAGGAGAAACCGACATGACCGAGAAAGACACCACGATTTTAAAACAGTATACCAATCCTCTGAGCCGCAGCATCCAGGAGCAGTACGCCATCAGTCCGGATCACTATCGGGGCGATATAAAGCTGGGCCTGCGGAATAACGATGGCACAGGCGTTCTGGTGGGTGTGTCCAAGGTGGGCAGTGTTCAGGGCTATCTGATGCAGGACGGTCAGCGTGTTCCCGCCCCCGGCAAGCTGTACTACCGCGGCATCGAACTCACCGACATCGTGGAGGCCCACCGCAAGGCCGGCACCTTCGGCTTCGAGGAGGTAGCCTACCTGCTGCTGATGGGTTATCTGCCCTCCAAGAGCGAGCTGGCCTACTTCGACAAGATCATGAACCAGGCCCGCAAGCTGCCCGAGGGCTTTACCGAGGGCATGATCATGCGGCACCCCAGCCACAATATCATGAACGAACTGGCCCGCAGCGTACTGAGCCTGTATTCCTACGATCCGGATCCGGATAACACCTCCATCGACAATATGCTGCTGCAGTCCGTCAAGCTCGTTGGCTATTTCCCGTCCATTGTGGCCAATGCCTACGCGGTGCAGCGCCACTACTTCCACGGCGACTCCCTGCATATCCATTTCCCGGTGCCGGAGCTGTCCACGGCGGAGAACTTCCTCCGCATGATGCGCCCGGACAAGAGCTACACCGATGAGGAGGCCCATCTGCTGGACATGATGCTCATGGTCCACGCGGAGCACGGCGGCGGCAACAACTCTACCTTCGTCTGCCGTGCCATGTCCTCCAGCGGCACGGACACCTACAGCGCCATTGCCGGGGCTGTCGGCTCCCTGAAGGGGCCCCTCCACGGCGGCGCCAACGCCAAGGTCATGGAGATGTTCCGCTATATCAAGGAGAATGTGGATCCCCACGACGACGGCTCCATCAAGGACTATCTGAGCAAGCTGCTGGACGGCCAGGCGGGCGATCGGTCCGGCAAGATCTACGGCCTGGGCCACGCGGTGTACACCATGTCTGATCCCCGCGCCGTGCTGCTGAAGAAGTACGCCCAGCGCATGGCGGAGCTGAAGGGCTACGCCGACGACTTCGCCCTGCTGCAGAAGGTGGAGGAGCTGGGCCTGCCCATGGTCATGGAACGCAAGCACAGCGACACGCCCATGTGTGCCAATGTGGATATGTACTCCGGTCTGGTGTATGCCATGCTGGGAATCCCCGAGGAGGTGTTCACGCCGCTGTTCGCCTCCGCCCGTATTGCCGGCTGGTGCGCCAACCGCATTGAGGAGGTGGTCACCTGCCACCGGATCATGCGCCCGGCCTACCGTGCCGTCACCACCCATGAGGCGTATATCCCCATGGACCAGCGCGGCGAGCATCTGCACCTGTCTGCGGCGGACTGATACAAGAAAAGAGCCGTCCCCATGGGGGACGGCTCTTTTTTACAGGACCAGGTTTTCGTCGGTGATCTCGCCCTTGCAGACCACATTGGTGGGGCCGGTCAGATACAGGTCGGTGACGCGGCCGGCCGCGTTCCGTTCCACGTCCACATACAGCGTGCCGCCGGTCATGTCTACCCGCACATGCTTGCCGGAGACCTTTCCCAGCAGCGTCAGCACCGTCACCACGGAGCCGGTGCCCGTGCCGCAGGCGTAGGTAAAATCCTCCACCCCGCGCTCATAGGTGCGCTCGTACACATGGTCCGGGCCGATGATCTCATAAAAGTTCACGTTGGCGCCCTTGGAAAAATCCGGATAGTGCCGCAGGGTCCGGCCCAGCCGGAGCAGCGCCGCCGTGTCATAGTCTCTCAAGCCGGCGATGGGTATCGCCGCGTGGGGGATGCCGGGGTCGCCCAGCTCCACATAGGCGCAGTCATAGGTGATGCCGTCCACCTCCGCCGTACCGTTCAGCCGCAGATGGCAGGGATCGTTGAGCCGTATACGGTATAGCTGCCGATCTGCCCGCCAGCCGGTGACCATGCCGGCGGTGGTCTCTACCCGCTGTGTTTCGCCGGCCAGGCCGCTCTCGAACCCGTAGCGGCAGATGCACCGCGCGCCGTTGCCGCACATCTCACCCGTGGAGCCGTCGGAGTTGAAGAACAGCATTTTGTAGTCGCCGCCACAGGTGGGGGGCTTCACCACCATGAAGCCGTCTGCGCCGATGGACATATGCCTCTCACACAGGACGCGGACGATCTCCGGCCACCTGTTCTCGGGGATGGCGTTCCGACGGTCGTCCACCACGATAAAATCATTGCCTGCCCCATTCATCTTCCAGAATTCCATGATAGCCCTCCCTCGCGGTATTTTCTGCCATTGTACAGGGAACCGCCGCCATTGTCAAATACGCTGTCCCTATCGCCCGCGCCAAAAAGAAAAGCCACCCTTTAGGGTGGCTTTTCCGTGACTGCCCACAGGTTTTGTTGTCCGTACTTCCACATACCGCAAGGAAGGGGGAGTGTGAGGGGGAAACCTTTGCGGGTTTCCCCACTCGCGTTCAGTCATCCGCCCGCAGGCGGCACTTTTGCACAGCAAAAGTGCCGCACCAAAAAAGAAGAGGCACACAAGGGCGACTCCTCATAAGGACATCTTGAAAACACCAGATTAAACCGATTGAGAGAATCTCTTGGTGTCGACCAAACGGGAATAGCCATCAACCATTTCATCGTGGTTGGTGGCTATTCCTGTTTAAAGGTATATTCATGTTGAAATTCGAACCAGAATCTTTGTAAAATTCCCTACCGCTCTTTAACCAGAAACAATGGGTAACCGCATGCCTAACCGGGAGAGCAGTTCGTTGGTAATCGTCCCACAGCATGCAGCCAGTTCCTCTGCCCGAATCACCTGACCGCCATCCCGGCCGATAATAGTCACTGTATCGTCAGGAGCGACCTCCGAAAGATCGCTGACGTCCACCAGCAACTGGTCCATGCACATCCGCCCCACCATAGGACAACGCCGGCCCTGAATCAGCACCTGGCCGCCCCGCTGAGGCAGATCCCGGGGCAGACCGTCCGCGTAGCCGATGGTGACCACCGCCAGTTTGGTTTCTTGCTCTGCCTGAAAGACCCGCCCGTACCCGGCGCTCTCTCCGGCTTGCACAGTGCGGATGCTGGCCACTCTGGCCCGGAGAGACAGAACCGGCCGCAGGTCAAGGCTTCGCTGAACAGGCGCATCATCGCTTCGAACTCCATAGAGTGCGATTCCAGCCCGGACATAGTCACAGGGCTGAGCTGGGAGGTTCCAAAGTCCATAGCTGGACTGGATATGAACTTTGCCGGGATCATATCCGGCAGTTCGGAGCCAGGCCACCGTATCATAGAACAAGGTCAGCTGCTCCTGGGTGTAGGCAACATCTTCGGCTTCCAGGCTGTCCGAGACGTATAGATGAGAAAAGACACCGTCCACTACCAGGTTTGGAAGCCGGAATGCCTCCAGGATCTCCTTCCGGTTTTCCGCCAGGATGCCCAGCCGGTGCATCCCCGTGTCCAGGGCCAGATGGACATGGACACGCCGCCCTCTGGCTGCCAAGGCCCGCCCGTGGTCAATATCCGCCACCGTCTGGGTCAGATGCCATCGTGTCAAGAGCGGAGCTTCCTCCGGGGAGGTATAACCTAAGATCAAGATCGTCCCCCGGATGCCCGCCTTTCGCAGAGCAATCCCCTCGGCCAGGCAGGCCACGGCAAAGGCCCGGACGCCCGCTCGCTGTAAGGTGCGGGCGGTCACTGCCCCGCCGTGACCGTAGGCCTCCGCCTTTACCACCGCCATCAGCTCTGTCCCCGGGGCCAATGTGTTCCGCAGCACCTGGGCGTTGTGCCCAAGGGCCGCCAGATCCACCTCCCGCCAGGCCCGAGCGGTGGGGCTGGGCTTCTTTTGAAGCCTCAGCAGGCAAGGGGCGGAGAGCAGCGCACTGAGCGCCAGCACCACAATAAAATGGAGAACACTGTTTTCAATGAGCATTTCTCCCAGTCCCAGTAGCTTTGCCGCTCCCCGGACCAGTACGATGCAGAGGGGATGGAGCACATACATGGCTGTGGAAAATTCCCGGACTTTCCTGGACTCGCCCTTGTTTCCGCCCAGCAGCAGAGAAAAAAGGCATACTATGCACAGGGGGAGGGCGAGGTACATGCTGTCGTGGCGCTGGACATCCATGCGATGGAGCCACAGCCCCTCGGCGCTCATGGCTGCCAGAGAGAGGAAGAAGCCCGCCAGAGACAGCTTTTGGTTCCACCGCCTTCCGGCGGTCCCAAGCAGAAGGAACAGTGGCGCGAAGAACAGGCCATTGCGGGTATAGCCGCACAGTGTAAAAATGCCGTCGTAAAGGGTCCGAAGCAGCGGGATCTGGGAAACCAGTCCATAGTAACTGTCCCCGCCCAGACCGATGAGATAGAGTAGCGCCGCCACAGGCAGAGCCACCCGCAGGCCCAGCCGGCTGAGCCACCGGGCGATGACGATGCCCAGAATGGTCGCCGGGAAATACCACAGGTGGTAGAAGGTGCCGTCCACCAGCAGTTTCCGCAAAACATCCGCCGGACCGGTGAAGCTGCCGGCATAGAGATTCACTGGCAGATACAAAAGGATGCAGACGCCGTAGAGCAGGCAGAGCTTTTTCAGCTGCCGCCCCACACCAGCCCAGTGATTCCGGCTCAGAAAGTACCCAGTGGTCATCAGAAAGAATGGGACTGCCACCCGGGCCAGTACCCGGGTAAGCCAGAAATCAGCCATGGCAGACACATCCGCCAGGGGCGAGGTGTGGTTCATCACCACCAGCAGGACTGCCGCCAGACGAAAGAGGTCCAAAGTCGGGACGGTTTTCTTAGCCGTTCTCATGGGTATCCCCCCACCATGTCAGGATAAATCCCTCCACATTGTCGCCGGATATCTGGCAGCAGCCCTCCGGCACTTCCACCTCTGTGACGGCTCCGGCGGCGGGCACATAGAACACCTGGGCCATGCGGCCGTTTTCCAGAGCGACGCTCCGGGGACCCTGCCGCAAAAAGTCCCGGTACTCCTCCAGACACAGCCCGTTGGTTTCCATCAGCTGGGCGTGGGGCGCCCCCACATAGCGGAAGTGCCACGGCTCAGCCGAGATCCCGGTGACTTCCTCCTTGCCCCGCTGGTAGCGTTCGATAAAGCCGTACCGGGCCGCCAGACGCCTAAATCTTCCGCAGACGCCGTCATAGGGAAAGGCAGGCCGGATGAAGTCGATGTATCCGGCAGCCTTTCCCAGGTCGATGGCGAGTCCGGTCTGATGCTCACTGCATCCTGGAAGGGCCACATACTGGCGGGTAAATGTCTCCCCATGCTCCGCCATGGAGTCGTCCCAGATCCGCTGCTGTTCCTGCTGGCTCCGCCAGCCGGACACCGGCACGATCTCCCGCTGTCCCCCCGCCTTTTGGATACAGGCAGACAGTAGCTGCCGTGCCCGGCTTTCAAGAAGAATGTCGGGGTGGTGCGGGTCCACCGAGGTCAGCGCAGATCGCTCTTTTTCATGCAGGGGATGCGCCCGGTTGACCAGGACCAGCGGCCCCTGAAAAATCTGCTCCCGGGGAATCGACACGGTTCTCATCCCGCCACCCCCAACTCGATCAGGCGGGTCACCAGCTCCCCAAAGGAAATGCCGATGCCCTGCATCATGCTGGGGTAGCGGCTGTGGGCGGTGAAGCCGGGGATGGTGTTAACCTCATTGAAGACGATCTCCCCATCCGGGGTGAGGAACAGATCCACCCGGGCGAATACCCGGCAGTCCAGGGCACGGTAAATGGTTTTTGCCGCTGCCTGGATCTCTGCCGCCTTCTCCGGCGGGATGCGGGCGGGACAGTGGATGGCGGAGGTCTTTAAGGTGTACTTCTCCTCATAGTTGAAAAAGCCCTCCGACAGCGCAATCTCGTCCACCAGACCCACGGTCAGTTCCTCGTTGCCCATGACCGCGCAGCCCACCTCAAAGCCGGGGATCGTCTCCTCCAGGATCACGGCGCTGTCGTGGCGGAATGCCTCCTCCATGGCGGCGGGCAGCTCTTCCGGCCCGGAGACTTTGGTGATACCGAAGGAGGAACCGGCCCGGACCGGCTTGACAAACACCGGGTATCCCAGTTCCTCCGCTGCCTGGGCGATCCGGCTGAAATCATCGCTGGAATGAAAGACGTGGCTCCGGGGGACCCGGATGCCGGCCAGGGCCGCCAGCTGGTGGGCCCGGTCCTTGTCCATGCACAAGGCGCTGGACAATGTCCCGCAGCCGATGACCGGGACCCCGGCCAGTTCAAAGAGTCCCTGTACCGTACCGTCCTCGCCGTTCTTGCCGTGGAGGACTGGGAATACCGCGTCAAAGAGGAGACGGCGGCCGGAGCCGTCCAGCAGTAGTAAAGCGTGGGCCTCCCGTTCCACCAGCGGGGTGCAGGGGATACAGTCTGCCGCCTGCTGCCAAGTACCGTCCTCCAGCCGGGAGAGGTCGCCGGTATAGCAGAGCCACTGCCCCTCCCGTGTGATGCCCACAGCCAAAGGAGTATAGCGGGCGGGGTCCATGTGGGACAGCACCGCATAGGCGGAATGGAGAGAAACTTCGTACTCCGTGGAGCATCCGCCGAAGAGAACGAGAATGGTTTTCATGGGATAAGACCTCCTAATCAAAATAAAGCGCCTGGTTCTGATACTGAAATGGTACCAGAACCAGGCGTTTCATACTTGTCTATCTACCAACGGATGCCTTGCAAGTTTTCTGCGAAATTCTTGTGATTTTCTTACGGCGCTTCTGAATGGTCTGACGGAAGACAGATGGTGAAGGTGATCCGATCCTCGGTGCTGTCCGCCCGAATGGTCCCGCCGTGGAGCTCCACGATCTCCTTGGCGATGGCTAAGCCAAGGCCCGCACCACCTGTCCGGGTGGCGCGGGAGCTGTCCAGACGGAAGAACTGTTCAAAGATCCGGTCCAATTTCTCCTGGGGGATGTTCTTTCCCGCATTGGAGAAGGTGAGTACGATTTTCCCGGCCTCTATCCGTCCGGCAATTTCCACCGTGCTGTCCGGCAGGCTATAATAAGACGCGTTGCGCAGGAGATTATCAAAGACCCTTGCCAGCTTATCCGGGTCACAGGAATAGTGCAGCTTGGGCGGCAGATCCAGGCTGCATGACAGCCCCGATTCTGCGAAAATGGGGCGGAATTCGCTGGCGACCTGCTCCAGCATCCGCGTCAGGTCCACGCTCTGCCGCTCCAGCTCCAGGCGAGAGAGGTTGAAGCGGGTGATGTCGAAGAACTCGTTGATGAGGTCCTCCAGCCGCTCCGCCTTCTCCAGGGCGATGCCGGTGTACCTGGCCCGGATCTCCGGGGAGATCTGAGGCTCATCCCGCAGGAGGGTCAGGTAGCCGATGACGCTGGTCAGGGGCGTTTTCAGGTCGTGGGCCAGATAGACGATTAGGTCGTTTTTCCGCTGTTCTGCCTCCCGGGCTGCCCGGGCGTCCCGGAGAGCCTGCTCCCGGGCCAGATTCAGCTGGATGGAGATGTCCTCCAGGGAATCCGGCAGCTGGATGGGCTCCTCACTGGGGCGGGATAATTGCTCTGCCGCATTGGCCACCACGTCCAGCTGCTTGATGGGCTTGGAGATAAAATAGAAGCTGATGACCACCCAGCCCGCCAGCACTGTGACGATGCAGACCAGAACGATGTAGTCTCGAACCCAATTCAGGAAGTCGTAGAGCGGCGAGGGCTGCCAGGTGATGCTGGCGCAGATGATGAAGCCCAGGAATGCCAAGGCCATCACTGCGACCACCCAAGCCATGAGGACCAGCAGGTAGCCGCCCCAGATGCGCAAAGATCTCCGGCGGCTGCGGGTATTTCCTTTCTTACTCAATGGTGTACCCCACCCCCCAAACGGTCTTGATGAATTTGGGCTTTCGGCTGGGCTCGTGCATCTTTTCCCGTAGCCGGGCGATGTGACTCATGACGGTGTTGTTGCTGTCCATAAACGCCTCGCCCCAAACATGTTCAAACAGTTCCTCGCTGGACACCACATTCCCCCGGTGCTCACATAGATACCAGAGAATGGAGAATTCCAAGGGCGTCAGGGCCAGTTCCTCGCCGAACAGGACGCACTTGTGAGTGGCCTTGGAGATCTGAAGGCCTCGAAAGTCGTATTCGGTGACCTCCTGGACTGTCCCCTCCCTGGGGTTGTACCGGGTGTAGCGGCGCAGCTGAGTCTTGACCCGGGCCACCAGTTCCAGAGGATTGAAGGGCTTGGTGATGTAGTCGTCCGCTCCCAAGGTCAGCCCCATGATCTTGTCCATATCCTCCACCTTTGCGGTGAGCATGATGATGGGGAACAGGTGGTCCTCCCGGATGCGCTGGCAGAGGGTAAAGCCGTCCATGTCCGGCAGCATCACATCCAGCACCGCCAGATTCAAGCGTGTCGTCCGCACACAAGCCAGGGCGTCGGAGGCATTATAGAATTTGTGGATGGTGAAGCCTTCGTTTTTCAGATAGACCTCCACCAGATCTGCGATCGCAGTCTCGTCATCGACGACTAAAATATGTGTAGCCATAGTTGCCGGCCTTTCGTGTTTTTCTGCATTATAGCACGGAACGTATAAAAAAGCGAGTATGACTCTTGATTTTTCCTAAACATGTCCTAAAGGGGACTGTTGCGGTCTCCTGTCTGCGCAAAATTCTCACCAGACTGTATCGAAACTACGATCTTCCAGACTCCTGTTTTCGTAGGGTCGAAGTCGTGAAGCTGCGCCGCAGTGCTCTGTCATCCTTCGCTGGCAGGATCGGTCTGCGTATCATACGATGAACATTCCTCCAGATCTGCAGCCTGCTACCCGGATAGGCTTTTTTCAGCTTTGTGACAGCACGCTCCTTTGCCTTTTCCACGGCGGACTCCTTCATCATGTGGTACATGCCGATTTCCTTCAGCGAAGTTTTTTCAAATCCGAATACGCCGTAGAATTTTCCGAGGATGTCCCTGTCCTTCTTCGGGAGAGCATCAAATAGTTCCTGCAGCAGCTCAATGCAGACTTTTCGATACACGACCTGCTCCGCAGAAACAGAGAGATTCCCAGGCATCAGCCGCTCAAAGGGATCACCGTCATAGCTCCCAGGGATAAGATCATTGACACCAACAAAATGGGTGTTGTAACGGATGTGCTTGACAGCCTGTTCCAGAAGGACATCCATTTTCTCCGCGATCTCTTCGATGCTGAACTGACCTGAATGATATAGCCTTTGTGCCTGCCGGACAGCATCCATCTCGTGCTTGCTCAGAGAAAGATTTCCGATATGTTGCTCCAGCCAACGGGTCATCCGGCCTTTCAGATGTGGGTACAGGTAGGTGGCAAGCACAGCACGGCTCTCATCGTATTCTCTGCTCTGGACCCGTGTCAGAAATTCCAACGCACCCTCGCCGCAAAGATCCTCCAGAATCGTTTTCGTATAGCCGGACAACTCTCCCGGTCTTTCCCTGTCCATATGCAGACAGTTGAACTCTCTGGCAGTCTCCCGGGCGATGCGCCGGATCAGCCCGAGATTCCTGCGGTACAACTCCTCCAGCGCGCGCTCATCACCGCCGTAATATCGGCGGACCAATTCCTCATTGGTCATGGGTCCCACCCGCCTTTGCTTTCGGTGGACGCCCTCGGGGCTTGCTCACTCTGGTGATGCGGCAATATTCATACACTTGCGCAGTAGATATTTGTTCAGAAAACTCCTCAACAGAGATATCCGGGCTGCGCAGCGCATCGTAGAGCCGGTCTCGCACATGATCCTTGGCTCTTCTGGCATCCTCCTGAGAGATAGCTCCCCGCTGCATATCCTTCGTGATCCTGGAAAAGGCAGTCAGCTTGGCCTTCACCTTAGGGTTGTTCTTTGCCAGTTCCTTTTGAACTTCCACCGTGCCAAATTGCCGACAGGTGTAGCCAGGAGCGTGGGGACAGGCCCCTTCGCAGTACAAAGCGTGGACGCCGCTCTTCAGCATGAAGTATTTCCCGCAGATGATGCAGCGGCGGATGTTGTGTCCACTATTCAGGGCCAGCATATAGTCTGCCTTCATCAGCGCCTGTAAGCTGTCCGTCACATGCTCCTGACAGATGGCCATGGAGCCGTCCGGCAGCTCCCGCGGGACATAGGAGAGCATATATTCATCGTGTCTCCTGTAGCAGTCCCCGTGGTAAGTGATGGGGTTGACGATCAGCTTCTCTGCGGTGCGATCATCGTTATAGAAACCATAGAGCGCTGCCGCATAACTTTCCGGCCTATTGGTCGTGAGTGTGGAGAGGATAAACTTGATGAAATTCCGGATGGTAGGAACAAAGGCACGGATGTCGTGAAGATACATCATGTAGCGGTCGATGTATTTCTTGTAGGCACTCCAGGTATCTTCGCACGCTCCCAGGAGGCGAAACATCTCGTAATAAAACAACTCGCCCTTTTCCTCGCTGCCCTCTCTGCGACGAAACAGATCCAGCAGTCCCAAGGAGATTTCAGGATCGCTGTCCCCATCATCGCTCTGGAAGAATTCTTCCGCTGAGGCGCTGAGAAGTTTTGTCTGATCATCCTCTGAAAGGCTGTGCTCCTCGGGAGGAAACAAGCTGAACTGTCCTGTGATCTCCCGTATCACCGAAAAGAAAGCGTCATAGCAATCGTCCGGTAGCAAGCGGAACACAGTATATCGGCGAAGTTCCTGACAGAGCTGCTCCATCTCATCATTCAGTTTCCACCAAAGTTCACTCTTGCGGACATACTCGTAGATGTCCATAAGGGTACGGATGCGCACCATCCGTTCGTGCAGGGGGTGGTAGTCATCCGGTGATAGATTCAGCAGATCTTCGGTCAGCCTGCCTGCCTCAAACTGCTGCCCGTTCAGCTCCAAGGTGCTGCCGTAGGTATAGAATATGATGCTCCCCTCCATTTCCGCTGGCCCCCTCCTCTGCAATAATTTGTCCTACTTGATTTTTAATCTGTCCATGCTTTTTATCAGGATACCATCTTTTCCACCACAATACAAGCAGAGGGGCAAGGGGATGCTCAAAAGTCCTGTGGGCACTGCTCCTCTAAAAGAATACTACTCCCACTTCTTTCGAGGTGGGAGATTTTTGTATTCAGATATTTTTAATTGGAGGTACTGACTATGAGCAACAAAATGGACCGTCCTCTGGTCACGGTGGACGGTAGGACGCTGATGGACCGTCCGCTGGAGCCGCCCAATTTTGTGGTGGACACGCTGATCTCTCAGGGTCTGCATATCCTGGCGGGTTCACCCAAGGTGGGCAAGTCCTGGCTGGCCCTGTGGCTGGCGGTGACGGTGGCCAAGGGAGAACCGGTCTGGGGAATGAGCGTGAAGCAGGGCACCACCCTCTATCTCTGCCTGGAGGACTCCGTCCTTCGCATCCAGAACCGCCTCTTCGAGATCACAGAGGACGCGCCGGACAGCGTCCATTTCTGTACGGAGTGCGCTCCCATCGGCCAGGGGCTGGAGGAGCAGGTGGAGGGCTTCCTCGTAGCTCACCCGGATACTGTTCTGGTCCTCGTCGATACGCTGCAGATGGTCCGCCCCGTCCACGATGCCACCTACGCCAATGACTACCGGGACCTGTCCGTGCTGAAGCGGCTGGCGGACAAGCACGGCATCGCCATCCTGCTGATCCATCATCTGCGAAAGGAAACTGCCGATGATGTGTTCAACCGTATCTCCGGTACGACAGCCATCAGCGGGGCGGTGGATTCCAGTTTTACTCTGGTGGAAGATCGGCGCGGCAGCGGTAAGGCGAAGCTCTCCTGCATCGGTCGTGACATTGAATACCGGGAGTTGTCTCTGGAACGCAACGTTGAAAACGTGTGGGAGATGGTAGCAGACAGCAGAACGCAGCCGGAGCTACTGGGCGACCGGATCACCTATCTGGTCTCTGAACTGATGCGCGACCGTACGAAATTTATCGGCACTCCCACAGAGCTGTCTGAAAAAATCGACCCTGTCGGTATGGAGCGTATCTCGCCTAAGAAAGTGTCCCGCCTGATCCTGCAAAGCCTTGACGCGCTAAGCAAAATCGGAATTTTCGGTATGGTGCGCCGCAGCAACGGGAAGCGGCTCATCGAGCTGCGCCGTGCCGAAAGTGACGATGCCCAGGGTGTACCTGTGGTCGCCCCTGTTGACCCTGTTGGGGCGCTGTGCGGCGATTTGCGGGAGATTGCCGGGCATGGCGAGTAAACACCCGCAGGGAAAAAGAAACGCCGTTTGTGGCCATTTGTGGCCGAAAGCGGAGCGCGGGTGTTCGGTGCAGGGAAATCACCTCCTTGGAGGTGGCCAGCATCGCGTTTGTCTGGTCTGCGGCAACGCCGCTGCCCGACTTCCGCATGAATTCCGGGCAGAAGCCCGGGCCCACTTTATCTACGATTTGGAGGAAACGACATGAAAAAAGATGTTAAATTCAGCACCCGCATGGCGTCCACAGACCGGGAGGCCATCAAGGAGTTGGCGAAGCAGTCCGGGATGTCCATGAGCGACTACGTCACTGCCTGCTGCCTGGGAAAGCAGGTGGTGGTCATCGACGGCCTGAAAGAAGTGCTGAAGGAGCTGAAGTCCATCGGCAGAAATCTGAACCAGCTCGTCACCCTGGCGCACATGGGACGAGTGACCGTGATCGATTTGGAAAGCGTATGTCGGGCGTTCTCTGAACTCTGTGGTGCCGTTCGGATGATCCTTGAACGAAAGCGCTGGTAAGCTATGGCTATCATCAGCTTCACAAACTACAAGCGGGGCCAGACCACCGGATGCATGAGCGCCGTGATGCGGTATACCATGCAGGATAAAAAGACCGAGTTCGAGGGGCAGCAGTTGGTCACAGGTATCAACTGTCAGCCGGAATCTGTCTACGCGGATTTCATGACCACCAAGCGGCTCTACCACAAGACGGACGGTGTACTGTTCTATCACATGGTACAGAGCTTCCCGAAAGGCGAAGCAGTCGACCCGGTCACCGCTCACGCGGCCGCGCTGAAGCTGGCCGAGTACTATGAGGGATACGAAGTTCTGGTCTGCACCCACACAGACCGTGAGCACATCCATTCCCACTTCCTCATCAACTCGGTCAATTTCGATACCGGACGGAAACTGCATATCGCAAAGGAGCAGCTCCAGGAACTGCGGCAACGCAACGACATGGTCTGCAAGGAGTTTTCACTTCCTGTATTTCAACCCAGGGAACAAAAGCAGAAAACAAAGACTATGACCATCGGAGAGTATCACACGGCGGCCCGCGGTCAGAGCAAGAAGCTGCAGCTCATGAATATCATCAATGACTGTATGCGCCACGCTTCCAACCGCGAGGAGTTCATTGCGCTGATGGAGAGCGAGGGCTACAAGGTTCGCTGGGAAAAGTCCCGAAAGAATATCACCTATACCACGCCGAGTGGCTGGCAGTGTCGGGACCGTTTGCTGTTCGGTGACAAATATCTAAAGGAGAACATGGAATATGAATTCAGGATCAGAGAAGAAATTATCTATGGACGAGCTCATGGCCCTGAACCGGCCCGAGCCTTCACCGCAGCCGACAGCGCAGGAGTCGAGTTCACCGATCACGCCCATTGTCATCCAGTGTCCGTTGCCGGAGGCTCTGACGATGCTGACACAGAAGACAGAATCCATCGGGTGGGAAGTGCGTGGAATGCGGGAGTATCTTCCGAACCTGAGATCACACACAGACCTGACAGCGGTGCAGAACAGCATGGCGAAGATCCAGAAATCGTTGACGGAGATGACCACTCTGCTGGAACAGGCTGGGAAGAAGAAAGAAAAGCATTCCTGCAAATGGCTGGACTGGCTTCCGGACTTCGACCTGATCGTAGTGGCCAAATGGATCGTACTGGTACTGCTCATCGTGGCGGCACTGCTGGGGATGGGGTATGGCACAGCGACAGTGGTCAGCAACATCCGCAACCTGTTTCTATGAAGCCGCTCCACGCTGGACTGTATGGTCTGGCGGTAACTGGAGCGTTACTGGATGATGGTAACGAAGATGTCGAGGAACGTTACCGCCGTATCCAGGCAGAACAGGAAGCCAAAAATATCGGCGCTGTCATCGGACTGGTGGCCGGCGTAGCCATGGTGCTCACACAGGATGAGCAATCATCTACAGAACAGCAGTGGACCGAAGATCAGCAGGCAGAACAAACACAGCAGCAGACCATGTAACGGTCTGCTATTTTTGTTGCCTGACTGTAGCGTCAGGGGAAAGGAACGATATGGCGTATAAATTCAAATACAATGAGCGTCCCCGCTCCTACAGTGAAGAAAAGCATGGAGATGAGGATATTCCCTCTGCCAAGGCAGTGCGGGATACCGCAGTGGAAGAAAGGGACGACAAGATTATAAAAAGCCGCCGACAGCATGTATGCGGCAGAGAGTACATTGTGTTCGCGGAATTCAGTTTCGGAGGAACGCAATCTACGGTCGATCTTATGAAACAGGTCATCGACCTGGAGCAGGACGCAAAAAATATTTCCGCCTGAAAAACAGGTTCGCATAGACAAACAAACCGATTGAGGGTATTGTATGGTTGCAATCTCTCAATCGGTTTGGCGTTTTATGAAGGAGGTCAATATGTTACAGCCAAACCAAAAGATCACGGCGCTCTATTGCCGTCTGTCCCGAGATGATAATCTGGAGGGCGACTCCAACAGTATCCAGAACCAAAAACTTATCCTGCAAAAGTACGCCGATGAGAATGGGTTCCAGAACACCAGATTTTATGTGGACGATGGCTATTCCGGCACGAATTTCAATCGCCCAGCCTTTGAACAGATGATGGATGACATGAGCAACGGCGACATCGCCATCATCATCACAAAGGATCTTTCCCGCCTTGGAAGAAACCAACTGCACACCGGTCTTTATATCGAGGAGATATTCCCTTCCAATGATGTGCGCTACATCGCTGTCAACGACAATGTTGACACCAAGTATGAAAACAGCAACGAGCTGATGCCTTTCAAGAATTTGTTCAATGAGTGGCACGTGCGGGACTGCAGCCGCAAGGTGCGGAATGTAGTGAACGCCAAGGCACAGCGGGGAATCCGGGTGGGGACACGAGCTCCTTACGGCTACCGCAAGGGTGCAACCAAGGACTCTCCTCTGTTGGTGGATGAGGCGGCGGCTGTCGTCAAACGCATCTTCGCCATGTGCGCCGGCGGAATGGGACCAGCCCAGATTGCAAAGCAGCTCAAGAAAGAATGCATCTACAGTCCATCCATGTACGCCTATACGAAATTCGGCACATCCCATTCCGGGCTGAATGCAGAGCGGCCCTACAACTGGACTGGCGACATGGTGGCGGATATGCTTCAGAACATGGTCTACCTTGGGCACACGGTCAACCTTCGCTACAGCACCAAGTCCTACAAGGACAAAAAACGATGTGAACGCCCCAAATCAGAGTGGCTTATCTTTGAGAATACTCATGAAGAGCTGGTGGATCAGGAAACCTGGGATATCGTACAGGAGGTGCGATCTCATAAGCGCCGCCGCACGAATATGGATGAGCAGAATATGTTCTCTGGATTGGTGTATTGTGCGGACTGCGGTAAGCCCATGGTATTGCACCGGGCGCACACCATGAAGCCGGAACAGAATCATTTCACCTGCCGCACCTACAAGAAGGACGGGGCAGAAGTGTGTAGCGCTCACTATATCCGGGAAGTGGCACTGAAGGAAATCGTGCTGGAAACAATCCGCAGAGCCACAGAGTTTGCCAGGAGCGACCCGGAGCGGTTCGCCGCATATATTCAGCAAAAGCAATCTACTGAGGTGGCAAAGGAGATCCGGGGGGTGGAACGGGAATTGTCCACGATGCGGAAACGGGATGGCGAACTGGATGTAGTGTTCAAGCGGATGTATGAGGACAGCGCCTTGGGACGGGTGAGCAATGAGCAGTTCCGTTTGCTGTCTGAGGCATACTCCAAGGAGAAAGCGCAGCTGGCTGAAGCCATCCCTGCCACGGAGGAGCGCCTGGAGAAACTACGCAGTAGCATGGCCAACGCCAAGAACTTCATCGCCAAGGCCAGAAAGTTCACCGACATGACGGAACTGACCCCGGAACTGCTCCGCACCTTTGTGGCGAAAATCATCGTGTATGAGAAAGAGGTCAAATACTCCAAGCACGCACCGCAGAAGATCCACATCTGTTTTCGGGACTTCAACCTCAACGAGACAGACGATATGCTTCTATGCGGAGAGACAACAGAAAAGGCAGACAGTACAATTGCACTGCCTGCCTAATCCGAGGACACGCTTCAAGGTACCCCTATCAGGAGTAGCGGAA